>Ga0208299_1000369_pt1 | contig 42366 bp, 29 predicted proteins | sample 15_taG_FD_184089 | JGI IMG/M metagenome (GOLD analysis project Ga0208299, IMG submission 184089) | Marine viral communities from the Subarctic Pacific Ocean - 15_ETSP_OMZ_AT15312 metaG (SPAdes) (version 2) | ecosystem: Environmental > Aquatic > Marine > Oceanic | place: Pacific Ocean | collected... | reverse complement strand
CGGATGTCATCGTAATGAAGGATCAGGTCGCCAGGGTCCTCGAACGCGAGGGTCAGACCGTCTTCTTGCAGTGGGTGCGCGCCATCATGGCGCTGGGTGTGGTCGGCACCGCCATCTGGACGGAGATCCAGGGCGGCGAGCTGTCCGACCCCTTCATCATGCTGATCGGCTTCGTCGCCACCCTCTACTTCCGTGAGGGCGAGACTGTCTTGGCCTCTGAGCCGTCTGGGGAGTAGAATGGTGGGGAGCCGGCGGTCACCGGCTCGACCCACCTACACCGGAGGAGAAGCTCCGATGCATCGACAGTGTAGCGAACCGTCCTGTCTTGGGCGACACCTTGCGCGCAGCTGGTGCCGCAGGCATTACCTGCGCTGGTGGAGGCACGGGAGCCCCACAGGGGGCGGACCCAGGAAGATGCACGGCTTCCCGCTGGCTGAGAGGTTCTGGGCAAAGGTGGACAAGACCGGGGGCCCCCTCCTAAGCCCCCATGTGGACACGCCTTGCTGGCTGTGGGTGGGGTCGATCAGGCCCGATGGGTATGGGCAGTTCGCTGTTAGAACCTCGACTCCCATCCCTGCCCACCAACAGGCTTGGGCTCTCGCGCATGGGCGTCCTCCTCGTGGCCTCTGGGTGCTCCATCGGTGCGATGTTCGACACTGCGTCCGCCCTACGCACTTGTTCCTCGGGACGCCGAAGGACAATGCTCAGGACATGGCGCGGAAAGGGCGCTGGGGCAACCAGTTCGAGAAGGGCTCGATGGTCGTCAGCCCGCCAGGACATGTGAAGGAAAGCGGCGATTCCTTTGCACGTCAGCCGGACATGTGAAGAGCCCTTCTACGTCGATGCCCGTCAGGCGTCCGGCCAAGAGACGTAGTCCACCTGGGAGCGCTTCCGCATCTTGATCTGGATGGAGTCGCTCACGTTGCCGTCGATGCTCCAGACGTGGACCTCGTCGGCCCACAGCACGATGCCGACGTGCCCGGCGCTGGTGCCGCCGCCGACGTCGCTGCCCGAGCCGTCGCGGGTCATCACGAGGATGTCCCCAGCCATCGGCATCTCGTGGCCCTGGACGTAGACGCCCTTGTCCTTGCCCCACTGGCCGATCTGGCTGGCGGCGCCGTACCAGGCACGCCAGGGAAGGTCCTTCCAGCTCGACGCCTTCAGGGCCCGAGCCAGGACGCAGGAGACCCACACCATGCACCAGGGCACCGAGTTGGCGTTGATGCGGTGGTGCTCGACGTAGCTCTCGCCGAAGGGCTGGAGCGTGGCGTCCAGGTGCTGCCCCCGGTTGGAGCCCCGCGGCTCCTCGGTGACGCCCAAGTCGAAGAGCGCCTCGTCGCAGACCCGCAGTCGCTGCGGATCGGTGCAGCGCTCGCGGATCTTCGTCTGCCACTTCTCGACCTCGGCGTCCCCGGTCCCGTCCTGGTAGGCGGCGTCGTTGTTCGACTCCAGGGTGGCCCAGGTGTCAGGTCCGACGATGCCGTCCACGTCGAGCCCGATGCTGGCCTGCCAGGAGCAGACCGCCCGGTGGGTGCCGCCACCGAAGTCGCCGTCTGCCCCGTAGGGGTCGAGGTTGTAGCCCCGGCTGATGAGGATCTTCTGGAGCCGGACGACCTCGTCGCCCTTGCTCCCCCTGCGAATCGTGCTCATGTGCTCTCCACCCAGGTGCAGCCGGCAAGGATGTCCGCTGCGCCGCCAGAGGCGAGGACGCCAGAGAAGACGACGATGTCTCCCGGGTCCAGCTCGATGACCTGCTGGTCGGTCAGATCGCGCGTCTTCCCAGATGCAGCCCCGACCATGGTCGTGAACAGCCTGCGCCCGGTGCCGGCGACGATGGCTGTGGTCGCCACGTCGTACTCGACAGCGCTGTTGGTGGCGTCCACGTCGGTCCACGACGGAGCCCCGACGAGGTCAGGATCTTGGTCAGGTGGTACTCGCACGTCTTGCCCCCGTTGTTGCCCAGCGTGAATCCGTCGATGATGACCTTCTGCTTGTTCGTCCTGCTGCCGAAGACGTTCTTGACCCGCATCGCGACGATGTTGGTGCGCGTCGTCGAGAAGTTCTTGGAGTTGGACTCTGAGAAGCGGGGGCCCAGCTTCCGCTCCACCTCGCCGGCCTTGAAGCCACCCATCGACCCGACGTATATGTCGAGGTCGGAGGAGGTCGCCAGGTTGTCAGCCTCCGCGAAGAGCGAGAGGTCAGGGTTACTCAGCGAGGGCGTGGTGTTCGCGTTCTCGTACTTGATCCGGTGGACTTCGACGAAGCGACTGGTGTCGGGGTCCTTGACCAGGAAGACGATGCCACCGTACCCGAGCCAGGGGTATTGGATCTCGTAGACGTTGCCCTTGGTTGGGTCGAGCGTGGGCAGGGTGCTGGTGCCGTCCGCCTTGTCCCCGTTCCAAGAGGTCTGGGCGACCCAGGTGTCGGTGGCGTTGACGGCTGCCTTCGTCTGGGCGATGGAGCCGGTGGCTCCCGTGGTGTCGGTGTCCACGTAGGAGTACGAGCCGCCCCGGGTGTCCGACTGGATGGCGACGAAGACCACCCGGTCCCCGGCGTAGTAGGCGTGCCAGCCCCCGCCAGCAGTCTGGTAGTCCGATGCGGCGATCTTGGCGGCGACCTCCCCGATGGTCTCGGTGCCAGCCAGGGCAGTGACGACAGCGGTGCCGTTGAGCGTGACGGTGACGTTGCCGGCCCCCGTCGCTGCGGCGGTGATGGTCAGCGTCTGGGTCTCGACCTGACCACCCTGCCGACGCAGGACGCCGAAGGAGGTGCCGTTGTACCCGAAGCACAGCCCGTCCTCTCCGTTGCCCAAGCCGAGGAGCTGGGTGGTCGAGGCCACCCCGGCTGTGAAGCGACCGGTGAAGCGGCAGACGACCGCCTGTCCAGGCCGGTAGGTGATGACCTGTTGGGAGGTGTACTGCGCGATGGACGAGGTGGTGGTGCTCGTCGAGAGGTGCAGCTCACTGCTGTCCGCTGTGACGGTGCCGCCGTCGTGATCAACGGTCACGTCGAGCAGCGTGTTGATGCCCGTGACCCACTTCCGCTGGACGACCGGGAGCAGCCCGGAGACGATCAGGGCGCCGAAGGCTTCGGTCGGCCCGTGGAGGTTCACGCCAACAGGCGTGGTCTCGGTGAGCTTGGCGAAGGCCTTCAGTGAGCGGGCGTCGACTGGGTTCATGCGCGGAGTGTAGCGCGAGTTGCGCTACTCACGTCAGGTCCAGTCTTCCGAGGGGCGCTCCATGGACGTGAGCCTCGGGCTCGCTGCGCTCGCGTAGCCGTCGTAGATGATGGCGCAGCTCGGCGCTGGCGCTGCCTGGACGCGCCCATGCTTGTCCCTCCGGGGTTGGCCGTTGGAGTCGGTGAACGTGATCCGGCCGCGGATGAAGCAGACCTCTGCGGCCGTAGCCAAGACCCAGTCGTGCCACCACTCGGTGTCAGTGCGGGCGAAGGTGAGCACGACGATGCGCCGACACTGCTGGACGCTCTCCTCGCTCGCCTTCTTCAGCCACGGCACCATCTGTCGCCCGTAGGGCGGGTTCAGGAAGGCTGGCGCCAACCCACCCTGGGCCCAACCGCAGGACAAGGCGTTCCGGAAGCTCGGGTCAGGGTGGTCCAGCCCGTACCAGGCGGCGCACTTGGCGTTGCCTGACGAGGCCGCCAGGTCGACGGAGAAGGGCCCGAAGCGATGGTGGAGGGCTCCGTAGAGGGCAGCGGGGGTGCCCCAGTCGTCCTTCTTGGAGGAGAAGAGCTTCTCGTCGGACCAGCTACCCATGGGGGCACTCGGATGAGTCCAGTCGCGCCTTCTTGGTGCCCGCCTCGCGAAGGCAAGTGCTGATGCAGCTCTCGCACACGGTGGCCTTCCCCCTCTTCCCGTCAGGCTTCAGGACGGTTCGCTTCTGCGTCTGGCCCTTGAAGAGCTTCCGCTCGCAGCACTTGCAGGTAGCCTTGTAGCGCCAGGAGGTGTCCACGCCTCGGCCAGCCCTCCTGCTGCCGCGGTCCTTGTGAGCGATGAGGATGGCCTTCCCGGCCTGCTTGCAGAACTGCCCAGGCTGAGCCCCGCAGGTGGGGCAGATGTGGTCGAGGATCGCGACCCCGGTCGGACTCGGCATGAGTACACCTCCGGCCCCGAACCTTACACGCAGGCCTCGGCGCCGACGTCAATAGATGTCACACGTACTCTTCACCGGACACCTGGATCTGGAGCTTCGTCAGGGACGTCAGGTCGTCCCTGACCGTCGCGATGATCCTGTCGGGGGTGTCCGTCCGGGCCGCGGAGTACTCCAGCAGGATCGGCTGCGCCAGCCGGACAACGAAGACGAGGCTGTCCGTTCCGGCGGCGACGCCATCGACAAGGTTGACGGCATCGTCCTGGTGGCTGTACCTGTAGATGTCGCCCATCTGGACCCAGGCTTCCTGGAAGATGTTGACCAGCGTTTCATGGGACCTGAACTGGAACGTGATGCCGCTCGACAGGGCAGCGGCGCTGGCCGCGCCGAATCCGCAGACCTCGGCGCCACTCAAGTCCATGGCTGTCGAGTGCACAACGCACCTGGCCTCGTGGATCCAGATCCGCTGGTTCTCGGTGTCGATGGCCTGCTCGAACACTTGCGGCGTGGAGCTACCGTCGACGTTCATGTCGACGCTGCCGCCTACGGTGTTCTCCAGCAGCTTGTACCAGGGTCGGTTGTTGGGCATAGCCGGACTCTACCCTACCAGGATGACAGGCCGCGCAACCTCTTGATAGAGGCCAAGAAGGCGACCTCGCGAGCCTCTTCGGTGTCGACCATGAAGTGAACCGTCTTCCCGTTGTGCTCAACGACGCAGACGGTGTCTCCCTTGCGGATGTACGTGCCGACGCGACCTGGGAACTGATGCTTCTTGGCCAACTTCAAGAGCGCCCTCTCGGCCTTGGTCGGAACGAACCTCCGGATCCAGAACGGCAACCTCATGACTTGAGCATCTCCTCGTAGTAGGCCCTGACCTCTGGCGTATCAGCGAACCACTCCCCATGCGTGCGCAGGTCCTTGAAGGCGGCGTGTGCAGCGCGCTCGGCGGCCCGTCCACCCTCGAAGGCAGCCACCAAGACCAGAGGCACAGGGGACTGGCATCTGAGCTGGGCGAGGCGCTGCTCGGGTGTCCGCGTGGTGTGCCCGAGCTTGATCTTCCCCGTGCCGGTCGCTTCCACAGCGTAGACCCATCCGACCCGGAACTTGGGGATGTACCTGGCGTTGGGATCCTCGGACCCCTGCGCCACCTCCCAGAGGCCGTGCCGCTCGTTCCAGTGTGCCTCCCAGGAGCGCCTCACCTTGTCCCAGCTGGAGAACAGCTCAGGCTCAAGTTGTCGTCGTTCCTCGGTGGTCTGGGTGGCCTTCTCGGCAGCCCAGACCACCGCCTCGTCGTAGGTGCACCTTCTTGTTCCGGAATGCCCCTGTCCGCCCCTGAGCGTCCAGAGCATCCGCGGCTTCATGGGCCAGTCGTGCGGGCCTTGCGGGCCGACGCCTCGCAAGAGCCAGCGGCCCCATTCGAGTACCAGATCGCTGGCACCGACCCTCTCCGTCCAGCTCATCCCTTGAGCGGAGGATTGAGCAGGGAGCGCCTGAACCCGTGTGACCGCAGGTACCCGTCGACCAGGCTGTCCCATGTCTCTCGATCCAAGCCCACCATGCAGGCCGGCACCCCAGCTTTCGATACGGCTGTCCAGCCATGCTTCAGCATGGCGTCCCCCTCGACTTCAAGGAAGAGCACCCCGTCTCGGCTCCAGATGGCAGCGTCGCCGCCATCTCCGATGACGTGCGCGAGCACGATCTTCTCAGGCATCGGAGATCTCCACGATGGAAATGGGGGAAGGTGTGCTGGGTCTCATCTGCTCCAGCCACGACTGTGGCGGGGCCTGCTGGGTGATGATGATCTGCTTCCCGCGCTCCTTCGCCCACAGGTCGAGGAAGCTGATCGCGTCCTCGGCGCTTGGGTAGCGGGCCGAGCTGAGCAGGCCGCCGTTGTTGAACAGCATCATCCAGCGCCATCTTTCTGGCGCGGCCTGGTTCTTCCAGATGAAGGCTTGGGCAAGTGGCATGCTCTGAGCATACCTACGTCAGCAGCACTGGCTCGTCACCTTATGTCATCACGAAGTCTTGCCTAGCCAGGCCTCCCGCCGTACTCTGTCCGCCTGGAGGCCCGATGTCCAGATACCAGCCTGGGACGCCGGAAGAGCTTCTGGCAGCGGCTCGCGCCCATGCCCGCCATGAACGCGAGAAGGAGCGGCCCCCCAACCAGAGAGAGCGGCACAAGATCTTGCAGGCGGCCAAGGACGGCCGGATCGGCGAGGATGGACGGGTCTTGGATGACTGACCAGGGCATCATCCAGTTCTGCGCATCAGACAGGCAGGAGCTGTTCGCAGACTTGGTGAAGGGCTGCGTCAGCAACAACGAGTACCTCGTGGTTGACTGGCTGGAAGCCTGCCAACACCATGCTCTCTTTCTTGCTCGTCCGGTGACTCTTGGAGAGTGGCGGGCCTGGGAGAAGCAAGAAGGCTTCTCCGCCTGGCTCGCCACGGAGGTTCCCGCGATCGGCGGGATCCAACAGACCGACATGACGACTCTGGACACCCTCTTCTTCCGCGGCCTGGCTCGTGGCATGGTCAATCCGAAGAGCCAGCCCTGGGCCTACCAGGCCTACGGCAAGGTGCTTGCTTCCCAGAAGCTGGCCGAGAGCGTCAACGACGCGACGGAAGAAGTCCTCGACTACTTGGAAGAGAGGAAGGCCAACGCCTGGAAGAAGCCGGTCCAGCAGCGCGAGGAGTAGATGCAGCCGGCTGTCAGCAAGACGACGAGACTCTCGGTCCCTGAACTCCTGGATGACCCGTTCGAGTTCATCCCGAGGCTGAAGATCGCCGACGAGCAGGGGCGTCTCACCGACTTCGACCGCCCGTTCGACGAGCAGATCAGCGCTCTCGACGACTTCACGGCCCCTGGGGTCGAGACGGTCGTCCACCTGAAGCCTCGCCAGATCGGTGACACGACCGTAGCCACAGCCGCCATGTTCTGGATGGCCTACACCTGCCCCGACCCCGTCAAGTACTTGATCGTGGCCAACGACACCGACGCCACCAGCAGCATCTTCGGTCGAATCAAGCTCTACGAGGAGAGCCTACCGAGGCACCTGAGGCGCAGGCTGGAGTTCTCGAACAAGAAGGAGCTGGTCTTCGCGGACACGAAGGCTGGCATCCACGTCCTGACGGCTGGCGGCAAGGGGCACGGCCGCTCCTTCACGTTCCAGGGTCTTCTCCTCGACGAGTTCGCCTACTGGCCAGACCCAGACCCAGTCCACGCATCGCTGACGTCCACGCAGCACGACGGCCCGTACAAGAGGACCTGGTACCTCTCAACCCCCAACGGGCCTGGCAATCTCTACCACCGCAAGGTTCTCGCCGCGATGGAAGCGCACGCCAAGGGCGACCCGAGCGTTCGCTTCCGCTTCTTCCGCTGGGCAGACCATGCCAAGTACCAGAAGGCGCCAGCCCCAGACTGGGAGCCTTCCCAGGAAGAGTGGGAGCTGGCGAAGCTGCACCTGATGCGCCTCTACCCCGGGGAAACCGAGGGAGACCGGGACCGCCGAGTCATGCGCCAGCTCTTCTGGCGGTGGAGCAAGATCAACGGCGTGGACGGGATCGGGCTCGAACGCTTCCGGCGCGAGTACCCACTGACCGTCGAGGACGGCTTCCTTGTCTTCGAGGGCAGCTGGTTCGATGTGGACTACTTGAACGACCTCCTCTCGACCCTTGGGTCCGGCCAGCAGGGTGCCTTGCGCGTCTACAGGAAGCCGAAGAAGGGCCGGCACTACGCCATCGGGGCGGACCCGAGCTGGTGCAACGGGGGGGACAACGCCGTAGCCCAGGTGCTCGACCACGCTGGGCGTCAGTGCGCCGTTCTCTCGATGAACATGGGCGGCGAGCACCTCTTCGCCGAGCGCGTGGCGAACTTGGCCAACGTCTACAACAACGCCCTCGTCCTCACCGAAGCGAACAAGGGCGGCGGAGGGTCCAACGTCATCTCCATCCTGGAGCGGGACAAGGTCAACCTCTGGAAGCACCGGGACCCCGACAGCCGGAAGCTGAAGGACTGGGTGACCCACGGCCACGGCGGTGTCGGCTCCAAGCAGGAGTTGCTTGGCCGGCTTCGCCAGGTGGTCAACACCGACACCCTTGACCTGAAGGACCCGATGACGGTCGAGGAGATGATGCACATCCGCGAGGTCAATGGGAAGATCGAGGGTCAGGACGGCTACCACGATGACCACGTCATGGCGCTCGCTCTGGCCGAGTGGTGTCGGCGCGAGCTTCCCACGGCGGTCGTCACCATCCGCTCCACCCGGCGCACGTTCCGTGCTCAGCTGAATCCCTTCCATGAATCCAGGGGCGGCCTGTCCATCAGGACGGTGACGTAGAGGCCCGTCACCTGGGTTACCATGCCACCGCCAGCCCACGGTGAGGTTCTGAGATGAATCGTGACGAATTGAAGTACTACGACTTCTCGGAAGACGTGGTTCCTCCCGACGCCGTGCACGAGCACATCCGGGCTCACGACACCCGGATGTCCAAGGCTCAGGACCAGATGGCGCGGGTCAAGGCGGCCTACACCACTCGCTGGTGGGAGTGGATCCGCGGTCGCGAGACCGAGGAGTCGCGACAGCGGGACGAGAGCCACTCTCGCGTCGAGGTCAATCGCATCAAGCCGGCGATGTCTGCCTACCTCTCAGCCTTGTACCCGCGAGAGCTTCAGGCGACGGTCAGCCACGACCCTGGGTCCCAGACGGGGGATGCGACCAAGGCTGAGATGGTGCTGAACCGTTGGATCAACACCGGCAAGGTCAGGGAGCGCGTGCTTCACGCGAGCCGTCAGGGGCTGCTCTACCCGTGCGCGGGCTCGAAGGTGGGGCACGACCCCGGGACTTCCTCGGCCGTCGACCGTGTCTGGATGCGGGTCTTCCCGCCCTGGGAACTAGTGCTCGACCACGACGTGCACGACTGGGACGACCAGCGCTTCGTCGGTCACGTCTTCTTCCGGCCCCGCCACGAGGTGGAGGAGGAGTACGGATTGGCGAGGCTGGGCGGGACCCACAGGGAGGACTTCCTCAGCAGCCGCGCTCAGGGCTCGAAGTCCACGGCCAAGAACACCAACCCGGTGAACGCTGAAGACAGCCCGTCCGACTCGGACGCTTTCGTCCGGGTGCTGGAGCTGTGCAACCTGATCGACGTCTTCGAGGAAGACGGCATCCGCTACCAGGGGCGCCTGGAGGTCTACGTCCTCGACCAGAGCACCGGCTATGACAAGCCGGTCTGGATGGGTGCGCTCCCGTACTCGAAGCCGGACGGCAGCCCGCTGCCGCACATCGCTCCGCTGCTCTTCGAGCACGAGCCCGAGTTCCCGCTCAGGGGCGTGGCCTACGCGGACCAGATGATGCCGCAGCAGGAGGAGCTGAACAACTACCGCTCCTACATGGCCATGGCGACGAGGAAGGATGCCCGCCAGGCGTTGGCCAGGAAGGGTGCGTTGAACGCCGACGAGGTCGGCAAGCTCGCGGAAGGCCGCGAAGGCCAGGTTGCCTGGGTCCCGGAGAACTACAAGGGCAGACTGGATGACATCTTCGTCTGGCTGAAGCAGCAGCCCATCAGCTCCGGGATCATGCAGTACCAGCAGCTGGTCGAGCATGACTTGACCTCGGCAGAAGTGGCAAGTCCCGCTGCCCGCCAAGAGGTGACCAAGGCGACCAAGATGGAGATCCAGGTCGTCGAGAAGTACACTGAGAGCGAGTTCGGGCGGCACGCTGAGCGCAGGGATGCGTGGCTCGCAGATGTCGCCTTCTTGGTCTGCCGTGCGCTGATCGCCGCCATGCAGGACCCGCAAGCAGACTCCGCGGGCGCCTTCGAGGACGAAGATCCCGCCCTCGCCCCCGTAGGGGGCGAGGAAGGAAGCCTCCTCGATGAGCCTTCGGAGGAAGAGGTCGAGGACGCCGAGGACGAGCGCGAAGAGGAGGTCGAGAAGCTCGACGAGGAGGTCGAGAAGCTCGACGAGGACGTCGACGACGAGGACGACGAGGACGACGAGGACGACGAGGACGACGAGGACGTTGACGACATAGAAGTTCTCGTCTCTGCTGCTGAAGGCGACGCTCAGGCCGAGGTCTTCGGCGAAGCTGCGGAAGCGCGCGAGGCGCGGCCCTACGTGGAAGCAGAGGTTCTGCCCGAGCAAGTCATCCTTCTTCAGAACTCGAAGGGCGACCTCGTCGAGATCACCCCAGCTGACCTCGACGCAGACTTCGTCATCAAGTTCGACGAGAGCGGGACGTCCCCTGCCCGAGACGCGGAGGTTCGTCAGAACTTGGTCGCCCTCCAGGGCCCGCTCATGGAGGCGTGGTCCATCGTCAACGACGAGAAGACGCCGCCTGCCATGAAGCTCTTGGCCCGGGAGTGGTTCGCTGCCGTGTCCGAGCAGTACCGCCTCCCCAAGAGCCTTCACCCTGACTGGCTGGAGCGCCGCGTCGCCGAGGACAGCGAGGAGATGGGCGACGAGGAGCAAGACATCGTGGAGGCTGGGGACAATGTCATCCCGATGCAGCAGCCACAGCAGCCAGAGGTGGGCCCGGACGAGGCCCTCCAGCAAGCGCTTCAGCTCCCCCCGGCCGAGGCCTTGGAGCTGCTCGGCGGAACCTTCGGCCAGCGCTATCCCGAGGTTGCCGAGTTCGTGGAACGAGCCAAAGGACTCCCGCCTGAAGGGCAGGCCGAGGCTGTCGCTATGCTGGTTCAGGAGCTGGGCGGACAGCCGCCGGCAGCGGGGGTGTAGGGTGCCGAGCTACGACTTCACTTGCCTCGAAGAGCACATGACGACCTGGTTCGGGCGTTGGGACGAGCGCCCGAGCTGCATCCCGTGCGAGGCTTGCGGCGCAGAGGCCAAGCGCAGCTGGAGCAGGAAGCCGAAGGCTGATCCGGCCAAGGAGGGCGGCAAGGTCAAGTGGCGCGGGAGCCCTCCTCGGATGGCTGCGCACGAGTTCAAGTGCATGGGCTGCGACCATGACGACTTGGTCATCGTCGACTTCGAGGAAGGGGAGACCACTGACCCGAGGCCTTGCGAGCAGGACGGCTGCGAGGGAGCAATGTACGTCCAGTACTCGACCCGCATCGACCGCATGTCGGAGCGCTTCCCGTACTTCGACCGAGGCCTGAACTGCTGGGTGACGTCTCGCCAAGACCGGCTCGACAAGGCTGCTGCGCGCGGCCTTGTGCCGCTTGATGGCGACATCGACCTCGATGCCATCACGAGGCGGGGCCGGCAGGAGGACCAGGCCGAGGAGGCCGAGCTGGCCAGGGTTGACGACATGTACGAGAACCATCCCGCCTACCGTCAGTACCGGGAACTCAGGGACAAGGGTGCCTTCGGCGAGGGCGACAGCGCGGACGATGAGCAGGAGACCTTCACTCTCCAGGCGGGCTAAGCTCGTGATACCGTGACCCCCTACACCGGTGACCCGATGGCTGACCGCGACGACTACGAGCTGCTGAACGCCGCGGACCCCTCGTTCGCTTGGGACCTGCCGCGCAACGTCGCCATGGCCGCCTCCCGAGGGACCCGCCCAGGGACGCCTGCTGGCGACCTGGACCAAGCCATGACTGGAGGGCTGGCCCACCAGGCTGCCACCGCGGCCGCGGCGAGGCTGACCCCGGACCACATGCTGCCGCAACCGCAGCCGCCGATGCGGACCATGATGTTCAGGCAACCGCAGCCGCCGATGCGGACCATGATGTTCAGGCAGGAGCGCCCGGCGGGGCTCGACACTCGCGACCCAGGAGGCCTGGACCTGCCTTTGGGGGCCCATCCGTCGGTCATGATCCCGCCCCGGACTGACTACGACACTCGCCCCGGCCGAGAGCGGGCGGCGGACCTGAGTGTGGAGATCTCCAGCCGCTGGGGAATCCCAGTGAATTCCGATGTCGAGGTCGCGCTCATGCGGCTCATCGACTCGGGCGCCATCGTGCCGACTGACCCCGACTTCGCTGTGCTGCTCTCCAAGTACATCACCGCCAACTCCGAGAAGGAGTAGACATGCCTGCCCCGATGCCGCCTGGTGGCGGTCCCCCGATGCCGCCTGGTGGCGGTCCCCCGATGCCGCCTGGTGGCGGTCCCCCGATGCCGCCTGGTGGCGGTCCCCCGATGCCGCCTGGTGGCGGTCCCTCTCCTGCTGACGTCGCCCAGGCCCAGGCAGGCGCGGTCCAGGGTGAGCTGGAAGCCCTCGCGGCCACGGCACCGGTGCCCGAAGAGCCCTACAAGGGGTCGGACATCGAGAAGCTGGCCAAGGAGGTCGCTGGCGCCCTCGACAAGCTCAGCGAGGGGCAGCTGAAGTCCGACGCGGACAAGCTCGCGGCCTGGAAGGCCCCCGACACCAAGTGGAACCAGCCGATCCCGCCCGAGGTCTACGTGCCGACCGCGGTCCTGTTCAAGGCCGCCGGCGCCGCCGGCTTCGGGGACAAGTACAGCTTCGAGCCCAGCAAGCTGATCAACAGCTCGGGCGTGCTCACCTGCGCAGCGACGGTCAAGAAGATGGCCGGCGACAAGAAGCTGGCTGAGGCTCTCGCTGCCGGCCCGGGTGCCGGCCCGGAAGGCGGCACTCCGCCCGAGGCTCCTGAAGCTCCTCCTCCCGGCGAGTATTCCGTCGACGAAGAAGAGATGATGGCCTCGGCTTGAGGTAGACTGGCAGGTGCGCCCTGTTGTTGGGGCGCCCCAAACCCTAAGAGCTTGCTCTTGGTGCGGGTTCTGCGTGAGCGGGGTCGGGCTTCTGGTCCGGCCCCGCCTTCCTCATGGCGATTCGGATCAGCTGCTTCAGCACCGACGTCATGGAGATGGCTTGTATGTCAGCTTGACGTACAATCCAGTGGTACTCATCGATGGACAGCCACAGATTGATGCGCTTGTCTCTCTTGATGGACACGTCGTACCCATAGCATGGGCCATACCCCCCACGCAAGGGGCTCTCTTCTGCTCGCCTGTGGTAGTCCTGTCATCCACTGACAGGGAGTCTCTGTGCATCTGTTCGAGGACGACACCACTGCGACGGAGCAGGAGCAGGCTGACCAGCCCGCCCCCGTGTCCGTGGAGGACGCGGAGGAGTCGACCGAGGGCGCTGGCGAAGAGGTCGAAGCGAAGCTTCAGGCCGAAGTCGAGCAGTCCGAGGTTGACCCCCAGGCGTCCGAGGACCCAGCACCCGAGAAGGACACCTTCTTCCAGACCTTGGAAGAAGGTCTCGGTGAGATTCCGGAGGAAGCTGCCAAGCAGGTCCTCGACGGGCTCGACGCCAAGGTGCTCCAGAAGATGGACCCCGCGGCGCGGACCATCATCAAGCACGTCTTGGCCGCCAAGGGCAAGGCTGAGCGCGAGGCCGCTTCCACCCGAGAGGGCAAGATCGCCGAGCGCGAAGCTGCCCTGAAGGCCCAGGAAGCGAAGATCGAGGCCGACTACCTGCGCCTCGCTCGCGAGCGGAAGCGCCTGGGGGAGACCTTCAACTCGAAGGGTGTCCAGGAGCTGCTTCAGCGGGCCAAGGATGCTGGCGACCCGGACGCGATCGACCCGATGACCTCCGATGGTCAGCGCAAGCTGGCGGAGATCAACGCGGCCAAGGCGTTCGAGGAGTTCGCCAAGCCCATCGCCGAGCAGGCGAAGCGGGCAGCAGCTGAAGAGCGTTACCTCTCGGTGGTCCAGAAGTACCCGGTGCTCAAGAGCGATCCTTCCTTCAAGAAGGAAGTCGCCGCCCAGATTCGGGCCTGGCGAGAGGCTGGCCGCCCCGTCGCCGGTCGTCTCGAAGATGCCGTCCAGATGGTCCACGGCCAGCGCGCCGTCAAGGCGCGCACGGAGCGCCAGCGCGCCGAAGTCAAGACCCGTGCTGCTGCTGCTGCCAAGGTTCACCGCCGGACTGCTTCCGGCCGGGTCGACCAGAAGGCCATCCCCGACGAGATCGTCGCCAAGCTGCGCACGGATCCGGCGGCCTTCTACCGCTACATCCAGGACAACCCAGAAGCTGCCGAGGCAGCCAAGCGTGAGCTGGCGCGAGCCGGCTGACAGCCTGAACTTCCCCAAGAGGAGCACTCCCCATGCCCGTCACCCCCCTGAGCATCGACAACGAACTGCTGTCGACGACCAGTCTCTACATCGCCAAGGACATCAAGGATGCCCGTCACGTCAACCTCGTCTTCATGGACGAGCAGGACCGCGTGCACGGCAAGGGCAAGCCCCAGAAGACCGGCGGCACCCGGTGGATCCAGGGCATCGGCACGGGCGAGCACAGCGCCACCACGCGCCTCCAGACCGGCTACGAGGCCATCAACCTCTCGGTGAGCGGCGTGGCCGACCCGGCCTACTTCCAGCCGGGCCACGTCGTCCGGCCCGTGCTCATCTCCGGTGAAGAGGAAGAGGTCAACGCCCAGCCCGAGCGGGTGGTCGAGATCGCTGGCCTCCGCGTTCGCCAGACCATGTCCGGCCTGATGCGCGAGGCTGAGAAGCAGTGCATGTCCGGCTCGGTCGTCGGCTGGGAAGACTTCCTGACCGTCAACGGTGTCGACGACAACTTCGGCACCGCCAACGGCTTCCTGGAAGAGGCCACCAAGGCGACCCAGGGCAACGCGGTCGGCAACCTGACGAAGTCCGACTACGACGACACCGTCGTGCACGGCATCTTCAACCAGCGCTACGACATCGGCGCCGCCTTCAACAGTGCGGGGATCACCGGCCTGAACCGCCTGGTCATCGACTGCAACCTCTACAACGACGGCAACGACAAGGGTCGCGCCATCTTCGCCAGCCAGGCGGGGCTCCAGAACTACAAGCGTTCCGTCCAGGCCTACGAGCGCTACGTCGACAGCGACACTCTCGACGCCGGCAACCTGAACCTGGCCGTCGGGGGCGTCAAGGTCCGCCTCAGCAACTACATGCCGACCGCGGGCACCAACAGCGCCACCGACCCGGTCAGCTTCTACCTGATCGACTTCAACGACATCCACTTCTGCTGGTCGAAGGGCAAGTACGACGGCTACTTCGGCATGGACGACTGGAAGGACGTGTCGGGCGAGTTCGATGTTCGCATGACCAAGATCCGCGTCCGCGGCCAGCTGGTCTTCAAGAAGCTCTCCACGTCGGGCATGGCGTTCGACGGTGAGACCTTCTGAGCCTGCCCCTGAACCCCCTTCCCTGAGGACTACATCATGGCTCTCTTCAAGACCGATGGCCTGGACGGCAACGCCCACCGCCCCAGCAAGTTCGCGACCGTCTACTGCACCGGCGCCATCACGGCCGGCAACGTCGCCACCCTCGACCTCACCGACGACAGTTCCGGGTACTGGTTCCTCGGCCAGGCGGTCGAGCAGGCCGACGCGATCGACGACCCCATGGCCTGCGGCGTCGCCTGCAAGACGCTCACCGCGGCCGGTGAGCTGGTCATCCAGATCTCTGGCTACAACACCGCCACGACCTGCGACGACTCCGTCGCCACGACCGTCGGTGAGCTGGTCGGCAGCGCCACCAGCGGTGGCGACGGCCGCGTCTCGGTGGTCGGCACCATCGCCTCCGGGGTCTGGCCCTTCGCGGTCTGCGTCGACGCCCACACCGTGGACACCGCCGATGGCGCCATCATGATCATCGACAAGGGCTGGTTCTCGGCCGGCAACTGAGTCGAGGGCGCGGAGTCGCCCCTGACTCGACAAGCGTGATGCCCACGCTGGCGGCGGCTCCGGGTCTCCTCCCTCGGGGTCGCCGCCGTTCGTCTTTGTGGAGCACAACATGAACTTGACCGACCTTGTCCAGTACATGAACGACCAGCTCGACTACAACCCGACGCTGGCCAGGTACCGGAACTCCGTCATCAGCCTGTTGAACAACGCTCACGAGGAGATCCTCGATGAGGATGCGTGGTTGTTCCAGCAGGCCACGGCCGAGCTGACCCTCTACGCCACCGTGACGGGGTCATCGACTCAGACTATCGCCATCGGCACAGGTGCCAGCAACGCCCGCAGGGTGGACGTCACGGGCGTGACCCTCGGGTCCCAGTACGAGGGCGCGACCTTCATCGGGCCGGACTCCGAGGAGTACACCATCGGTGGCGTGGATGCTGTCGCTGGCCGCCTCTACTTGACCTCGAAGTACGCGGGTGGAGCTGTCACGGCCGGTGAGACCGACTGGTCGGTGGAGTTCCGGACCTACGCTCTCCCGGCCGACTGCGCCGAGGTGCTCGGGTTCACCGACAGGACCTCGAACAACCGCGGTCGCCTGACCTTCATCGATCGCCGGAAGGAAGAGATCGAGCTGCTCCGGGCCGACCGGACGGGCACGCCTTTCTCGGTCATCGAGGATGCCTGGAAGCAAGACAAGGCTCCCATCTTCGCCCCCACGGCGACTGGACAGGCGGGAACGGACCTCCCCGCCTCCACCGAGTACGAGTACTTCTACGTCACCTACGGCGAGGGCCGCGAGAGCCCGCCCTCGACGAAGGTGTCGGTGACGCTCGCGGGGGGCGAGAACGGCGTCCAGATCGGCAACCTCCAGGACACCCGGTGGGACGACGGCAGTGACGCCAACATGGAAACCTACAGGCGGAAGCGGGTCTACCGGCGAGACGTGACCAACAACGGCCCATGGGTGCTGGCTGGCGTTGCCGAGTCTGCCGATGCCACGCTCGACGACGACACGTTGGAGCCCAACGGCAACACCTTCACGGATTGGGAGTCTGCCCAGACCTACGTGTCGCACGACTTCCGTCAGTACGTGCGCTTCTGGTACACGGCTTCTGCGTCCGAGACCATCACGCTCCGCTACCTGAAGCGCCCGAGCCCGCTCGTCAACGACGCTGACGTTCCCGACCTCCCGCGTCCCTTCCGCAAGCTCGTGGCCTACCGGGCCCTCGTCGACTTGTGCCTCCGTCACGCTCCCGAGCAGGCTCAGATGTGGCAGGCCCGGTACGATTCCAGAATCGTCGCCATGAAGAGCCGCTACCTGAACCGCACCGACCGCTCCATCATCAAGGGGAGCTGGAGCCAGGGCTCCAGGTTCGGACGGGTCGGGACTCCGGTGAAGACCTGATGGCCTCGAAGGACGGCAAGGCGATCGAGCTGTACCCTCTCGGCGGCGTCGACCAGCGCTGGCGGACGGACCCGAAGAAGGCGGCTCGCGTCACGGACATGGAGTGGTCGGACTACGGCGGCTGGCGCAACGGGCCCGGCTTCCGCTCGATCACCGAGAGCTACTACGACGATGGCCAGACTCAAGACCTCGACCCCTGGGCTTCCGGGGCTGGCGAGGGCGGGCAGATCATCTCGCTGCACTGGTTCGCCCAGCACAACGGCGCCAAGCAGTGGATGATCTGGGAAACGGAGGACGGTGACCTGCGGGCCTTCAGTGGTCCGGACGCGCACGCCTCGACTTCTCTCCCTTGGCGGAACCTCCGGGACATCGAGGGCCGGGCCTTCGACGGCAGCACGAGGCTGAGGACCTGGATCAAGACGCCCACTGCCGGCACCTGGTCGGTGCCCTGGGGCGACCGCCTCTACCTGATGAACGGCATCGACGAGCCGCTCATGTTCGACGGCTGGAAGGTCCAGCGAGCTGGCTACCAGACTGCCCCGGCTCCGCCGGCCGGGCTCGTGATCGACACCACGACCACGCTCGACTCGATCGGCATGGGCAACAAGGCTGACCAGGCCGGCGTCGAGGGCACGGATGACGTGACCTGCGGCTACAAGCTGCTCGCCACGTTCATGAACGAGTACGGCGCCGAGAGCCCGCCGAGCGCGGCCTCGTCGATGGCTGCCTTCGCCAACCCCGCTGGGCAGTCGGGGACCTCGCCGAGGCACGGGATCTCGTGGTCGATCCCCACGGGGCCGCCGGGAACCGTCGCCAGGTTGCTGTACCGGACGAGGAACATCGCTGACAGCGACGGCAACTTCGACAACCTCGGGCGCGGCAAGAACTTCTACTTCTTGCGCAAGCTCGACGACAACACGACCACCCTCTACGAGGACTGGGCCCCAGACGCCCAGCTGTCTTCGTTGCTCGACGAGCGAGACCTCGGCGGCTGGCCGGCAGGCGCCAAGTACGGCGCCGTCTTCAAGAACATCCACTTCATTGCGGGGATGCCCAACAACCGAGTGCGCTTCAGCGGCGCTGCCTCCCCCGAAGTCTTCCCGCTCGACAATGAGTTCAGGGTCGGCGACCAGTCTGGCGGCCCTATCACCGGCCTCTACGCGACGAGGAACGCGCTCTTCGTCTTCAAGATGCGCTCGGTCCACATGATCAAGGGTGACCCGAGCAACGGGTTCTTCATCCAGCCCCTGAGCATGGAGGCTGGCTGTGCGGCTCCGAAGACCATCAAGGAGGTCCCCGGGCTCGGGCTCGTCTTCGTCGGCGAGGACGGCATCTACCTGATGCAGGGAGCCCTGGAGGGCGGGGAGCAGGTCACCAAGCCTGTCCGCGTCTCGACACCTGTTCCGGACCTCTGGGAGCGCGTCAACAAGAGCGCGCTGCTCAACGCGAGGGCTGATGTCTGGCTTCGGAAGCGCGAGCTGTGGATAGCTCTCCCTGTGCTCGGCGCGGACACCAACAGCCTGGTCCTGAAGTTCAGCTACGAGGTGGGCGAGTGGAGCTGGTCTGACCTGTGGCCGATCGCTGACCTGGTCGCCCCCCGCGACCACCGCGGCTACCTCTACTTCGGGAGCCACAACACAGCGTACCCTGGCATCCAGATCGTGACTCACGCCGCGAGCACCAAGGGCGCTGGCGGCAGCGCCGTGACTCCCCTCTACGAGACTTCCCCCTTCGACTTCGGCCAGCTCTACCGTGGTCTACATCTCGGGTACGTCAACGTGCACGCGGTGGGGTACGGCGACAACGACCTGGAGTGCAACATCAGGGTCAACCGGTCGCTCTCCAACGTCTACACCACCGCCGACTCGGCCGACCAGCAGCACCTGGATGATCGGTTCGATGTCTACGGGACGGCCACATGGGGGTCGGAGACATGGGCGAAGCGCCGCCCCATCGTCATCCGGTACGACGTGACCCACATGGGGTCCACGCTGGCCAACGAGGTCCAGGTGACGCTGACCCCAGCCGACCAGCGCGTCGAGTTGATCGCCATCCACATGGAGGCTGACGCCTTCGCCCATCGTCCTCTCAGTAGCCGGCACGGGCCGGCTTCCAGGTAGAGTTCGCCATGGCCTGGCGCTACCGCATGATCCGCCTGGAAGACGGCGGCATTCTCGACCCTGACGACTGGAACCTCGGCTGGGCCGAGCTGGCTCAGGAGCTGAACGGCTACCTGGACCGGGACAACCTGGGCGTCGACTGGATCACCAAGGACGAGCTGGCGGCAACCGCGTGCACGACTGTCGAGTCCGTCGTCGGCTCCGGCGGCACTTGCGTCAATGATGCCCCGACCTGGAAGTCGGCCTTCACGAGCGGCTCGATGGTCAACGACACCATCGACGTGGCCGTGGACGCGACCATCGAGGCTTGGGCGTCGTTCCAGCTCAGCTCGACCCTGGGCCTGACCCTGTGGGTGGTCAAGACCTGGTACGACGACGCGAACACGAGCAACAAGTCTCTGCCGGACGACGCCATCAGGGTCAGGCTCAGGGTCGGCGGCACGGTGGTGGCCGAGAGCGGCTGGGTCTCCGGCTTCCACGAGGAGACCTGCGTGATGCTCATGGGAGCCACGCCGGTTCCTCCGGGCCGGCACGAGGTGGTGACGGAGTACATGATCGGAGAGGTGTGGTTCAACGGGTACAGCGAGCAGGTGGGCCAAGCCGTCGCTGCCGCCTTCGCTGTTGGGTCCACGACCCTCGTCACCATCACAAGCAAGAGGTGACCGATGTCGCGCGCCACCATCACCGAGATCACGAGCGGCTCTACCAGCCAGCGGGCGAACGCGAACGCCACGCTCCTGTCGGTGGACACCGCGACAGGAGATGTCGGCGACGTCAACGTCAGGGACGAGGGCATCGACCGCATCAACATCGTCAGGACCGCAGCGAGCAGGCATGCCAACGTCGCCAACTTCGACGGTGGGGACACCGTCCAGTCCCATGACACCTACGCCCAGGTGGTCATCAGCGGCAACGTCGAGCTGACGATCACCCCGTGGGACTCCGCCACCGAGGATTGCGTCATCTGGTGCACCGCCGAGGTCAGCACCAACACGGCGAGCGGCGACCAAGGCGAGGTCCGGCTGATCCTCTTGTACGACAAGAACGGCGGTGGGTACAGCAGCCCCACGACTGAAGTCTCGGGCACTCAGCGGGAGTTCAAGTTCTCGCAGGCGAACATGTCCGAACAGGGGAACTACGGCGTCTGCACCAAGTTCGGCGACACATCCATGACCACTGGCGACACCATGGACATCGGCCTCTTCGCGAAGCGTGTGGCTGGGTCAGGGACCGAGACCTACTCAGTCCATCGGGTGACCATCATGGCCAAGACCTACAGGAGGTAATCGTGGGAACGAACCTCGGCAGCTACTCGGCCGCGGCGACCATCACGGCGGCCTCGATCAACGACGACTTGGATGAGCTGGAAGGCTGGTGCACGCGGACGTCGGTCATCGGAGACCTCACGCAGAGCCAGTGGGTCACGTCCCCGTACCTCTACAAGCCTGACTTCTTCGCTGGCCCGATCTCCAGGTCCGTCGGGATCGTCAACGAGATCCACTACTCGACCATCGGCTTCGACGTCCATGCTCGCAGCTTCCATCACCTGGACAGCGGCAGCGGGACGGAAGCGTCCGAAGACGGATGGCTGCCCATCTGGGGCACCGTCAGGAACTTCTACGTGACCGAGGATGGGGTCGACGTCACCTACGGGTGCTGTGTCTACGTGTGGGAAGCGGGCGGCGGCGGCGACGGCCAGATGGCGGTCGGCTCCGGGAGCTTCACCTGGAACAGCGGAGTCACCGCGGCGGAGCAGGCCGGGCAGCAGGTCGCGGAGGTTTGCCTCTTCGTCAATGGTTCCCAAGAGCACGGCACGATGCGCAGGGTCTTCGGCGGAACCAAGCACAACCTTCTCCTCGCGAGGAAGAACCTCCCCTTCATCTGGAAGGTGCGAGGTTCTCTCTCAGAAGGAGAGAACACCATCGACGTTCGGATCAGGCTGATCAATGATCAGACCGTCGACCCCAAGCATGTCTCCGCGGCCGGCCGGTCCACCGTGCTACACATCCATCACAAGTGAGGGCGACATGGCCTCGAACTCGAACCCCTACACCTACGACCAGGACGAGCTGAACGACGCCACCAAGCAGTCTGCCCTCGAAGGCGGCGGCAAGGGTGCCTTGGCCGGTGCGGCCACCGGAGCGAAGCTGGGCGCGACGGCTGGAACCATCGTTCCTGGGGCTGGCACTCTGGCAGGGGCCGGCGTTGGAGCCTTGCTCGGCGGCTTGGTCGGCTTCATGGGCGGGGCCGGCGTTGGAGCCGGGTTCGGCCGGTCCAAGGAGAAGGATGCCCAGCGTTCCGCACAAGACCAGGCCCGGCTGGGCGCTCAACTCCAGCAGGAGGAGCAGGACCTGGCTGCCCTCCAGAACGCCAACGCCCAGCGAGCGTCGCGGACCAGCATGGCTCGGAGCTGGGACGACCTCGACAACGAGTTGTACAGGAGCGCCTGATGTCGGAGATGAAGCCGTCTGGCGGGCAGAACCCGACCGTGGAGGGCGACCTCGTTGCCACGGGTCACAGCGCCAAGTGGCACGAGATGGGGTTGGGCGAGCGCTGGCTCGCCAAGCGCGTCAAGGCGCGCACGGAGCGCAGGGAGGGGCCGTCCAGAAAGGAGCGCAAGGCCTACGAGGAGGCGAAAGGTGACCGAGCGAGGGCGTCGAAGGCCTACGACTCTCAGGAGTCCAAGCTCGCGATCGAGGCCGAGGCCGAGCGGGCTGCCAGGCCCGACCTCGCCCAGGGGTACGCCGACGACGACTCGCTCCTGATGGACGCCGCTGCTTCCCCGTCCCCTGCTGGGTCTCCCGCAGGCTACACTACCTACGACCGCTGGTACTCCCAGCACTTCCGGTGAAGTGATGCCCAACGCGCTCGTGTCGAGCTGGTACGATTCTGGTGCCACGATTGCGGTGGACGGCCACACCTCTGTCGGCGGGATGGGAACCCCCGTCAGTGACGCTGACCTTGACGCCATCAGTTTCGCCTTGCAGTCAGGATGGGCTGGCGGCGAACCGTCTGACGACGAGCTGGCTCGCATCGACCTCCAGGAGCAGGAGCACAAGTCGGGCGCAGATGCGCGGGCTGGTGAGTTCAGCACTGAGGCAGGCAAGCTCAGCGACGACTTCGTCGCTGATGTCCAGGACTACAGCAGCCTGTCTCGCGAGACGGCCGACTACCCCGGCAGCCTCGGGCCAACGCTCAGTGAGGAGGACAAGCACCTCGACAAGCTCCGCGTGAAGGCCGAGCTGGCCCGCATGGCGGCCGAAGATGGCGTCGGTGGCCGGCGTCGGCGCGGCCTGCTGCGAGAGGCGCGTGCTCTCGACGAGAACGTCGCCCACTTCGAGCGGGTGTACCAGGGCCTCCCGGCTGCCCGCGAGGCTGAGCAGGCCCAGCGTGACGAGCTGGAGCGCCAGCAGATGGGGCGCTCCAGCCTTCAGCATCGTCGCCAGGCGAACAAGGCCGAGGCGCACAGCGGCGGAGTCCAGTCCATCTGGCCCGAGTTGAGCGCAAAGGTCGCCAACGGCGAGATGACCTGGTCGGAAGCGGAGGAGGCCTACCTCGGCGCCGTGTCCAGAGAGAAGAACCTGATGGACGCCATGAAGGCCAAGGGCGTCGAGATGGATGCGGAGGCCTTGCGCCTGGTCCAGGAAGCGGCGGGCACCGCTCCTGGCAGCATCACCGACCCTGGTCGCGCGGCGCATCAGAAGCGCATGCTGGCCAACATGGGGGTCGGTCTCGCTGGCACCGCAGCCCAGGCCGGGCTGACCTTCATCCCGACCGCGGCCGACAAGCGCAACAAGGAGCGCCTCGCCGACCTGCATGCGATGAAGGGCCGGATGGGCCAGCTCTCGCCCGAGCAGGAAGAGGCCCTCGGCTACATGGACGACGCGGCCGGCGTTGCCATCGCGGAAGGCCACGAGCGCGCCGCTTCCAGGCAGGCGGCCAACAGGGACTCCCTCTCGGCCGGCGACGTCGAGCGGCTCCGTTCGACGTCCGAAGAGCAGGGCATCAAAGCGAAGATGGAGTCGGGGGCCAAGCGGGCCGACGTCCGTCTCTCGAACATCAAGGACCGGATGCACGAGCTGGAAAGGCGCACGGCCCAGAAGGCGATGCGCGGCGCCCAGCGCGAGGCCTTGGCTCACCAGGCGCTCGCGGGGGCGGCTGGAAGCATCGGGGCCATCCTGGGAGGTCGTCCTGGGCAGGTCGGCTTCGAGAACAAGCGCCAGCAGTCGGCCATGAAGCAGCTCGCCAAGGGTCACGGCGTGTCCGAGTCCGACCTCTACGCCGCTGCTGCTCCCTATGACCTGGAGCAGGACGAGGATCTGTGGCTGGAGCAGATGCTTGCCGACAACTCCAAGACTCGCAGTCGCACCTGAGGTACCGATGGCTGTCACGCACTTCTACACCTCCGTCCCCATCGCGCAGCCCCAGGGCTCGTTCTTCAGCACGTTCTGGGACTCCTACATGAACGTGACCTCGAAGATGAACATGAACCTCATCGAACGAGAGCTGGAAGCTCGTTCCCCGGCCCAGCTGGCGGAGATGCTTCAGGACGCGCTGGACATGCAGCGGCGGCTGGCGGAAGCCAAGGCCGACATCCACTTCGCCCAGCAGCAGGGCGCCTACGACCTCCTCGACAAGGCGGTCACGCAGGTTGGGCAGTACAAGACTGAGATCGAGCGTGGCCGGAACGAGCTGGCCATCCAGGATTCCAAGGCTCGGACGGCTGTGGCCACCGGGGCGATGGAGATCCAGGCGGCGAAGGAGCAAGAAGCTCGCCTCGATGGCCGCACCAGGACGGCGGTGGGCGCCTTCATCACGAAGGGCAGGTTGACCGATGAGAACGTCGTCCGTGCCGCGGTCGACGCTCTGACTGGCAAGGGCTTCGAGGAGTCCGACACGGCGCTCAAGCGCGCGGCGGTCGCCCAGGAGATGTACATCCAGGCCGAGCAGGCCGGCGACAGGGCTTCCATGCAGGTCATCTCGGATGCGGTTGGTGGGGACCCGGTTCAGCAGCTCACGAGGCTCACCGAGGCTGTCAGCGCAGCCGAGAGGCAGCGCATCATGGGCGAGGTCGTGACGGAGAGGCCCGCCGAGACCTCTGCCTTCGACTTGGTCGGCGAGGCGAGGCGGTCCATCGGCATCGGCGGCTCGGCGCCGGCTCAGCCCCAGCAGTACGCGCCTCCCGTGTCGCAGCAGTACGCGCCTCCCGCGGATCCGAACGCAACCTGGACGCTCCAGCCAGGCGCCACCACTCTTCCCTCCAGTAGCCCGCCCCAGCCCTCCGCTGGCCTTCCCCCTACCCAGCACGGCGGGCTGCTGGGGGGACTCTCCGTCGACCTGAGCTACCTGGACGACATGATGGCCGACAACCAGGCCAGGGTCGCCGACCTCCAGGAACGCTACGACCAGGCAGTGGCTCAGCAGGGCTCCGCCCTTGTCCCGAAGGGCGCCAGGTACAACTTCATGACCCAGGCCCCCTTCCAGGTGACGCGCTCCCCGCGGGCTGGCAGGGTGCCGAGGCGGGAGCTGCCCCAGCCGCCCCCTACGGGCCGGGCGTGGGCGAAGCCGGAAGAAGCGCAGCTCGCGCGTTCTCACGAGGAGTTCGATGCTCTCGGCCCGTTGGAGATGGGCGACGTGCAGGATCCGTCTCTCGTCGGCGGCCATGACCGCAGCCTCTTCGCCTCCCGGAAGGAAGAGCTTGCCTTCCTGGAAGCCGAGATCGATCAGCAGCTCGCCCTGATGGACGGTGGGCAGGCGGCCGACAAGGAACTCCTCCACTACGCCTCGATGCGGCTCGGTGAGCTGACACTCGGACGATGAGCGCGTGACGGTCGCCTGTTGAACCGGTAGACTGACCGCCAGCCCCGGTGAGACATGGCGACTCCAGCCGAGCGCAAGGCCCAGTTCATCAAGGAGCAGGGCGGAACCGCCGCTGCTCGCGAACTCGCAGACCTCATGGAAGCGCAGGGTGAGTTCGCAGCTCCCGCCACCATGGTCGAGGATGACGAGGAGCTGATTCGTAGCGCCGCGGGCGAGTTCGACCCCTACTCTCGACCTGAGGTCGTTCCCCCGCTCCTGGAGCGCGACTACCAAGGGAAGCGTCACAAGCTGTCGATGGACGTGGCCAGGTCCCAGTACCTGCCGGGCGAGCTGGAAGCATCCCCGGAGACGCTCAACGAGGCGTTGGACCAGGCCTACTCCGAGACCGACCGCTTCCGGACGTTCCCTTCGTCGAGCTACGACGAGGACATCCTCGAAGCGCTCGACGTCACGCTGACCGAGAAGGACTCGAACGAGGCTCGACGGGCCCGCGCCCTCAGTCGCAGCGGCGTGAAGTTCGACGGCCCCGAGACCGAGGAAGAACGCCAGGAGGGCCACCGTGAGCTGATGCGGAAGGACCTCGGTGACGCCGGGACCTACGAGACTCTCCTCAAGGGCGGAACCGGCCCTGTGGAGATGGGGGAGTCTGAGCTGGCCACTGCGGACTTCCTCGACCGGTTCTCCGCGTGGGCGTTCGAGATGGCTTCCGCAGGCTACCAGGTGCCCGCGGCGGCGTTGCGCGGGGACAACAAGGCTCTGGAAAAGGAGTGGGAGCAGTTCAAGGTCGGGATGACGTCTCCGTCCTGGCTTCAGTACGTCCAGGACGACGACAAGGCCAAGGCCCTCGCCGACGAGATCGTCCACGGCTTGTCTCCCGCCGACCCGTCCACCACCATCGGACAACTCACGGGCTTGGCTACGTGGGGCACGGGACCTTACGTCTCGCAGGCGGTGCGATCTGAGGCTGTGATGGGCCTTGTTGAAGGCTTTGGGCAGTCCACTGGCGCCGACAAGTGGGTCTCTGGAATCGCTGACAGCATCGTCAACGAGAACGGTGCGGAGAGGGTCTCTCCCGTCATCCAGGCCGCGATCAACGACATCGTCGATGACGACGACAAGCGGCGCATCAAGACCCAGCACGAGAACGCCGTCAAGGCTCGCGTGGGCGAGGCCGTAGCGTCTCAGCTCTACCCAGAGCTGCTGGAGCTGGCGTCCGAGCTGGACATCCCGGAAGGCGAGGACCCTGCCTCGGACAACATGTTCGTCTACAGCGTCTACCAGACGCTGATCGGGAACGGGAACAGCTACAACGACGTCAAGCTGGTGTCCTCGGAAGAAGCGTCTTCCAAGGATCTCGCGAAGTACATGGAGCAGGCTGAGATCGACTGGGCCCAGATGGGTGGCTTGGGCGTTCCTGCTGGGTTCGGTCTCGCCAGCTTCGCCGAGCCGGACGAGCGGCTGCGCATGGAAGCGCTCATGCTCGGCGATCCCGCCGTCATGGAGCCGATCCTTCGGCTCGTTGCCGACGGAGACTCGGAGCAGGCCGACAGGATGCTCCGAGCGGCTCCGCTGGATGCACTCCCGTCCCGGTACGTGGCTTCCCTCTTCGACATCAAAGAGGTGATGGAGAAGGCGGAAGAGGGCCGGGACATCTGGGAAGAGTACGGCGGCGCCTCCAAGCAGATGGGCCTCGACGCTTTGGGCCGGATCATGTTCTCCCAGGACGAGCTGTACGGCGGCGAGACGTGGGCCGGCTGGGTGATGCGCGTGCCTGGCGGCCTGGCCCAGGAAGCCGTCCTGGAAGCCGACATCCCTGTCTTCGGGGCTGGGTTCCGCCAGTTCATGTGGGACGTCGACGACGGCATGTCGAACAGCGACACCTTCATGGGGCGCACCTGGGACCAGGTCCTCGACCTTCGGTGGCCCACTGCTGCCGGCATGGACTGGATGGCTTCTCGGGACCGAGGCTGGGCGCCGGTCCTGAAGGACTACATGAACGTCTCCTACGACGTTCCTCTCCGCGACTTCGAGAACTCCAGCGCCGCCTCTCGCATGCTGGCGAACCTCGACCCGACCTACGGCATCGGCGGCTTCGAGCACTACACGACGATGTCCGGCCACATGGGGTACTCCAGCGACGACTGGCAGTACGAGCTGGCCAAGGACTTCGGTCTGACCATGGACTTCCTCTTCCCTTGGGAAGAGGTCTTCTTCGGCTCCCTCGGCAAGTTGGGGCGGGCCGGCTTCAGGGCCGGCGCTGGGGCTGCTGTCGGCACCATGGACCGCGTCCCGGCGGCCTGGGCTGCCGTCATGAATCCCTCGGACACTCCTCTCGCGATGGCCGAGGCGACCCTCGCCGCGAACGAGAAGAATCGCGCTCGGGGTAAGGCTGTCAGCGCGGCTCTCTCTTACGGGAACAAGCGTCAGGTGGCTCAGGTGCTCCGCGAGGTTGGCCTGGACGCCGAGAAGGTCTTTGCCGACGACGAGGCCTACGCTGCTGCGTTGTCTGCGATGCAGATCACGATGGTCAAGTCAGTCCTGGAGGAAGGCCTGCCCGAGGTGGAGGCCCTGAAGGGCACTCCCGAGTTCCAGGCCTACGAGGTTCGCCTCGACCAGCTCATCGCTTCCCCCGAGACGGCCCTCACGGCTGAGCAGAAGCCGCTGTACCTGGGGCTCGCGACAAGCCTGGCGATGCGGATGGCTGAAGAAGGCGTGGATGGGATCTCCAGCCCTGCGGTCTTCCTCGACCGCCTGATGCACATGGACGTCGACCCCACAGGAACGAGGCGGGCGGGCCTCAGCTGGGCGTTCATGGCTGACCACCCCGTCCATGGTGTGGGCTGGCGCTCGAAGCTCGACGAGGCCGTCAAGACTCTCGACGAAGATCCGGCCCCGTCGACCAAGGCAGCGAAGAAGCGCGCCAAGGCGGCGAAGCTGGCCGGGACCCCGCTTCGCCGCGGGTTCCGGCCCGACCGTACCGGTGAGTCGGTCACGATCAGACTTCCCAACGGGCAAGATGTCGCCGGACATGTCGAGGCCGTCAAGGCTGACGGCAGTGTCATCAGCGTCCGCGCTACTGGCGACTGGGAGACGGCCGAGATCGAGGTCACCGGCGGCGGCGGCAAGCGCATGAAGACGCGCATGAAGGGCCCAGATGACGGGCTGGACGGCCGCAAGTTCATCTACAGGAAGCAGGATGACGGGACCTGGCGGCAGGACTCATCGCAGACGCTCGACGGCGTCAAGGTCGAGGAGACAACCTCGGTCCTTGTCCACCCCCAAGCGAAGGAAGCCGGAGAAGCCGGCACCAAGGGCCGGCTGACCTGGACGCGCCAGGGCTTGCTCAACCACCTCTACAAGCATGGCGTGAAGAAGGAAGAGGTCGAGGACACCTACTTCGACATCCAGCTGGAGCTGCTGGAGGCGGCTGGACTGCCCATCACGAAGGAAGCCGCCCAGGCCATCCTGGAGAAGCGCTTCAGGATCGAGGCGAAGATCTACGGCGGGGACGCGCCAGAAGAGCTGGTCCAGGCGCGCGATGCGGCCCAGGCGGCCGCCGACGACATCGCGGAGCAGCGCCTCCATCTGGCGGAGATTCTCGACGATCTCTACGACCGCGCCGAGGATGCGCGGGAGGCTGGCGACACCCTGGAGGCCGACAGGCTCGACGATGAGCGGTTCACTCTCGAAGAGCGCGAGAATGAACTCGAACGGCAAGGCACCCAAGCTGGTGCCGTGCTGCATCGCGCAGAGTCCGCCGTCGAGGATGCCGTGGAGGCGACCTCCTACACCGGGGAGCCGCAGTGGGCCGGCCTCAACACGCCTGGAGGCGAGCGCCCGCGAGAACTCGCTCTTGTCATCTCGCGTGACTCCGTGGAGACCTTCAGGTCGCTCTACTCCGAGCATCACATCGGCCCGATGGGGACCATCCTCCATCTCAGGATGTGGGACCACCTCGACGAGAATGGGCAGCGCATCCTGATGGTCGACGAGGCCCAGGGCGACTGGGCTCAGCGCAGCCGTGCCGAGAAGACTGCCCAGGTGGAAGATCTGGAGCAGTTCTCTTCGCAGATCGACGAGAAGCTCGCGGCGAGGCTCGCGGCTGTCGATGAGTGGGAGGCGGCCAAGGCTGCTCGCGATGCCTACAAGGCTGAGCACCCACGGCCCGGACGACCGGCGGAAGGCATCTCCAAGGTAGAAGAGGCGGACTGGGCCATCGCCTACACCGAATGGGCTGAGGGCATCTCTCCCTTCACCATGAGGCAGCACAAGGCCATCAAGGCCCTTGGCCCCTTGTTCGACCATCCTAACGCCGAGGTTCGGGGTGCCGGGGACAAGCTCTACTGGAGCCAGCACGACACCCACGGTCGGAGCGCTGATGAACTCAGGCGTGTCGCCGAGGACGCGGCCAAGTACCACCGGCGCTTCGTGACGCCGCGGCCGCCCGACAGGGACGTCTGGCTTGTCGACGAGACCCGCGACGCCACCGCTCGGCGCGAGAATGCGGCGTTGATGGGCTTCACGGAGGAGTGGCGCCGGGCTGTCCAGGCTGGCGAGGTGAAGCCTGAAGGTGGGCAGGCGCATGACCCCAATCCGTGGGCTCGCGCTATGGCGAAGCATTGGGCAGGGGAACTTCCAGACTGGGACAACAAGGGCCCGAAGTCACTCCAGGCTGCGCTCAGGCGTTGGGTTGATGCGACGGCCGCAAGGGACGCCGCCATCGCCCGGCAGGAGGACATCCGCAGGAGCCGAGGGCGCGACATCCCGGAGCCCCCTCTCCAGGAGTCGTGGATCGCGCTCGCGTGGAAGGCCGCGCTCAAGTATGCCGTAGAGAACGACTACGACGCCATGGCCTTCACGACCGGTCAGACGCAGGCGGAGAGGTACAACAAGTTCGGGGACAAGGCCGAGTGGTTTCCCTCGGGCGGCGCCCGAGGCGGCGGCCGCCTACACCTTTCCAAGGAAGGGCGGACTGTTGTCGACCAGGAGTTCACGACGGACGAGGCGTTCAAGCGTCACGCTGGCAACCACCTCTACAGGGCGCTGGTCGGGGACCTCAAGGCCAAGCAGGACGCCTGGGACGCTGAACATGCGGGCAAGCCCGCGCTCGTCAACGACGGGGGTCCCTTCGTTGACGACAACGTCGTCGCCGCCCCGGCGTGGGACGTGCTCGTGACCTTCGCGGAGAACTTCCCCGAGATACGAGAGAAGCTCCGGGCGGCAGGCTCCCTCGGAGCCTGGCCCGCGATCCCGCCCGACGCTGAGAGGACGCTCAACGGTCTTCATCGGGAGATGATCGGCTTCAACGATCTCGCCAAGATGTCGGACAAGGAGCTGATCAAGCGCAAGTTCGCCGGACGGCGCGGCTTGCGCGGGCTCCGCGTCGGCCTGTTGGCGCATGGGGTCAGTCTCCACGTCTCAGACCCCGGGGTTGGGCGCAGGCGCTTCCAGCTGAGGTATGCCGACCAAGGTGGCTGGACTCTTTCCGAGTCTGACGATGTCGGAACCGTCAACCACAGCGGGAGCTTGCGTGACCTCGTGGGGTACGCGAGCCGGGAGCTGGGCTGGGACGGGACACTTCGCCAGGACGCGAAGCCGACCCCTGTTCGCCCGAGGTCTGGCGTGGTTGAGGGGGACGAGGTTCTCGTCGGGGGGAACATCTACAAGCATGTCTACGACCAGAAGGGCGTCGCCACCCTGAACAGGATCGGCAAGCGCTTCGGCGTCCAGGTCAAGCCTGGCAAGATCCGCACAGGCTGGCGCACCCGGACGGTGCAGTTCCCGGAAGCGGCGAACGCGCCCATCGCGGGAACCCCGGAGGGCGACATCCCTCGTGAGAGTCCTGGAGTGACTGGGGAGTTCAACCACCAGGACGTGCACCGCTTCGACATCCCGAAGGAGCTGCGGGACTCGATCCTCGGCGAAGGCCTGTACCTCTACAAGACCGATGAAGCTGACGGGGCCGCGTCGGGTGTCGATGTCATCGAGGCCAAGCTCAGGGAGCTGGAAGAGGCCGGCGTGTTCGCCGAGGCTGGCGACCCGTCGAGGCTTGGGTTCGCACGGTCGCAAGCCGAAGACCGGCTCGACATGCGCTGGCAGCGCGTCGACCGGATCGCGGAGCGCCTCCCCGGCGGCGCCGAGGCCGTCAAGAACGGCACCCCCATGGAAGCGGCAGATCTGCTCGAAGCTGTCGAGCGTGGCATGGTGGGAGGCCGGGCCACCGATGACACGCTGGCGCTCGCCAAGCGGCTCGCCGTGATGATGCGGAAGCTCGGCGTCCAGGTCATCTTCACCAAGGACATCGACGGCATCGGTCTGTGGACCCGCAGCGAGAACGTGATCCGGCTCAACCCGGAGAAGGCTGGCATCCATGTCCTCATCCATGAGGCCGTCCACGCCTTCACGACCCAGAACGACGCGCTCCTCGCCGAGCTGTGGGACATCTACCACCACGCGATGGGTCAACAGATGGCTGACATCGCCGCGGAGCGTGGCCTGACCGAGTTCCCGGTCGAGGCCTACTCGACCATGTCGAAGTGGATCGAGGTCGACGCGGGGAACGACCCTCGCGGCGCTCTCGGCACGCTCAGGGACAAGGCTGACGCCACGCGGGCCTTGGGTGCGTGGCTGGCCGAGAACGGCATCGAGAAGGTGCCCTACAAGGTTGACGGCAAGCTCGTCCCCGACGCGACCTTCGACCAGGTCACCCGCATCCACGACCCTGTCTACGCGCTGGAGGTTGCTCTCGGCGTCTGGAAGAACTCGGAGGACTGGTACGGCTGGACCAACCACAAGGAGTTCATCGCCGAGGCGTTGTCCAACCGCGGCTTCGCCGAGAGGCTCGACGGTCTCCGAGCTTCCCCGAGCTTCCCCGGCAAGGTCAAGACGATCTGGAACATGATCAAGACCGCCATCTTGAAGACCATCGGGCTGGAGCCGAACCCCGGCATGCTCACCGCTCTCGACGAGGTCTTCGAGATCTCGGGCCGGATGGAAGAGGCGGTCTGGGACCAAGACACCTACGCCCACAAGGGTGGCCCGACTTCCAAGAAGTCGGACGCCATGCCTGACTGGTCTGACGTAGATGCTGTCGCGGACACGCCCGCACAGCCGGACATCCCCGACAGGGACGTGCGCTCTACGCGGGCCCCGGAGGACAAGGACCCAAGTTCCGTCAGGGGAGTCCACTACTCTGATGGGCTCGCCAGGGTCGAGTCCATCATCGCTACCCATCCGAGGGAAGCGCTGGTTGCGTGGGCTGGCGGTGTCCAGATCGCCCGCATGGGTGGGACGAAGAACTCCGTCACCCCGATGAAGCGACATATCGACGCCATCGTTGGCCGGCGCGACGAGGGGGTGGTTGTGACCCACAACCACCCATCGAGCGGGCCGCCAAGCTTCGCTGACGTGACCTTGGCCGTTGGCCTCGGCTTGCAGGAGATGCGTGGCGTCGGCCGACTCGGCAGCTGGCGGCTCATCGCCCCCGATGGCGGCTGGGGCCGCAGTGTCGCTGCCGACTGGCAGCGCTCGGTGTCAGCCGAGCTGAAGGGGATCATGGCGGCCTCGTCGGATCTGTGGACGGAGATCGCCCACGACATGATGGGTGAACGTATCGACAATCCTCCCTCGGACGTCACCGACCCGCCTGAGGGTTACCCTCGCGGCTACGACCACGGCACTTGGAACAGGTTCAAGTATGAAGCGTTCACCATCGTCTTCGACCAGCTCCAAGAACTCGACTGGTTCCGCGGATCTCGACTCCTCGGACACCTTGGTTCCGGGGAGTTCTATGATACCGCCGCAGCCGGGGTCACCGTTGGACGACCGGCCGCTACGATTCGTCCCGAGCCACAAGCCGGACGTCGAGGGAGCGAAGGCGAAGCTGCGGGCGCTCCTGAAGAAGGAGAAGCCAGCGGACAGCTGACCCTCTGGTCGCCGCGAGAGGAATGGGAAGGACGTTCGGTCGAGGACATCATCCTGAACGACCCGGACGGCGAGTACGCGGGCACCCTCGTCGAGGGCGAGTCCGTTGGAGATGCCTACCCGGACTGGAAGGACCGCCGCTTCAAGCGCGAGATGGACGACCTCGAAGGCGCCGAGCTGGAGGTCTGGAACGAGCACATGGCTGGCCATCCCGACCGGGACGGCCTCGTGGCCAGGCTGCGGAAGCACAAGGGAACGCCCTGGGCGAAGCAGGTGGTCGAGGCGGTCTTCGTCCGGGCAGCCATCATGGATCTCGCTGCCGGGCGAGAGCCTCGTGTTGCGTCTGCCTTCGAGCGCTCCAAGGGCGCCATCAAGTTCCTGAAGCGCTACGGCAAGGAAGGGATCTTCCGCTACCTGGAGGGGCCGTCGCACTTCCTCGGCGGCGCCGCCAAGCCTGTCAACAACGTCAACGGGTCCTTCCTCGACTGCGACCCTTCGCTCTCGTGCGCCAAGTACTGCTACGCGACTGCTGGTCGGTACATGTTGAGTGTGAACGTCGTGAAGTCCGAGCTGATCACGCTGGCCATCGAAGCGGATCCGGGGCGCGCGGCTCAGGCCATCGCCTATGAGTACAAGCGCACTGTCGAGCACGGGAACAACAAGGCGCTCAGGCTCTTCGACAAGGGCGACATCTCTGAAGCGTGGCTGCCGGTCATCGCCGAGCTGGAGCGGCTCGGCGTTCAGGTGCAGATCTTCTCGAAGCGGCCCGACATCTTGCGGCAGGTGTCCGACCAGCACGTCCGCCTCTTGTCCATCGACGACGGCTCGATGGAACAGGCAGACGCCAACCCGGACCTCGGGGTAGCGCTGGTCTACCGCGACGAGCGCGACATCCCGGTGGCCACCAAGCTCAACGAGCGCGGCCAGCTCTCGGTGGTTCTGCCCATCAAGGCAGCCACCTTCGGGAAGCGCGCCAAGGCCGCGGCGCTGGCCAAGGTCAAGAAGACCGTGGGCGCTCTCCGCAAGACCAAGAGCAACGCCAAGACCAACATCAACAGGCTCATCTGCCCCATCGACTCTGGCATCAAGGAGATCGGCGTCGGCAAGGGCGAGTGGAACTGCACCAAGTGCGACGCTGGCGGCGGCATCGCCGGTTGCTTCTACGGCCAGGTCACCTTGACGGTCAAGAAGTCCATCGAGGTCCAGGGCCGGGCCACGCCCGAACACATCGACGCCTTGGAAGAGGTGAGGAGGAAGATCCATGCAGAACTTGCAGGAGCTGAGCCGGGTCTGGGAGCAGCTGGACCCACTGATGAAGGGCGACTTCGCGGACTTCTTGGAGAGGTCGGTGCTCTCCTTGACGAACTACTCAGCGGGAATGTCGAAGGACCAGCGGGACGTGGCGCTGGCGCGGCTCGACGAGGACCTGGGGCGGAAGCTGGCAGCGCTCGCAGCGGTCGAGGAGATGGAGACGCCTACCCCGACTTCGACGGAGACAAGCCCGACTACGACGCCAACCTGAAGCGCTGGGCGGGCGACACCAAGATCAGGATGCCTGACGGAAGTCTGCGCGTGGTCTACCACGGCTCGCCGACCGCAGGCTTCGAGCGCTTCGACATCTCGAAGGTCAACCCCGATGACCCGGACTCCTACGTCCATGGGTTCTGGTTCTCCACGAAGGAGGACACCGCCCGCAGTTCGGGCCGGTTCCCCTGGGGGCGACCGAACGCTCCCGAGGCCGAGGTCCGGTCGTTCTACCTGAAGATCGAGAACCCGGCGAGCCCTAAGGACGCCCGTCAGGCCTTCCGGGACCTTCGCCGCGAGGGCAAGCCCGCCTCCAACAAGGCGGTCACTCAAGAGCTGGAGCGGCGCGGGTTCGACGGCTACGTCCACAGGAAGCCGCTGCCGGCTGACCTGAAGGACCGCTTCGAGCGCGACGGGGAGGTCACCTGGGGCAGGTACACGCTCAAGAACGAAGGGGAGATGGGTGTCGGGCTCTACGACCCCCGGGTCGGCGGCCATGTCACTAGCTACCGGGACATCGACGATGCCATCGATCTCCTCGAAGATGGCACCTACGTGGCCTTCCGGTCGGAGCAGATCAAGTCGACCGAGAACGTTGGCACCTTCGACGACAGCGACCACATCCTCTACTCCGCTCGCGTGGACCCTGGCCGGTCGGCTCGGTACGTGAACGCCGGGAGCATCCATGAACTCGGACGCCGGCTCGACATCGAGACCGAGGACCCGCTCTTCCACAAGGTGTCCTTCAACCTGACGGGCAAGTCGAAGCTCGACGACATGACTCCGCGGGAGCTGGAACAGGTCGCGCTCCACATGCTCGACCCGGACGGGCTCCACATCCCGCCACAGCGGATCCCGACCGACGTCGCGGACGCGAACTTCAAGGAATGGTCGAAGGGGCTGGAGGTTCTCACTGACTTCGATGGTCTCCCCGAGGGCGGCGCCGTGGTCGTGGCCCACCACGGGTCCAACAACTGGGCCTACGAGGGCTTCGACCACTTCGGCGTGCAGTCGACCTCCTACGGCTACTTCTTCGGCAGTCAGGACACCGCGACCGGGTACGGTGAGACCAGGGAGTTCTACGTCCGTCTGGAGAACCCGGCCGACTTCCGTGACCCCGAGGTCTTCGAGAAGGTCGCCACCGCGGCCTACGACGCTGGCCCGGACTACTGGACCAGGGTCATCGAGGATGACCTCTACGGCGGCATGGATGAAGCCACCGACGAGGACTTCCGCTCGGTCCTGGCCAAGGCTCTCGACGCCAACCGTTCCGACCGGGCGGTGAAGAAGTTCCTGGAAGACGCCGAGGCCGAAGGGCCCGTCGACACGCTCGAAGACATCGAGGAGTACCTCAACTTCGAGAACTTCGACGAAGGCGACGTGGAGGCGCTGATGGAGGCCGCTCCTGCGGTTGCGGCAGCGATCGACGAGGCGCTCCCCAGGCGCCCGCTGGAGCTGGAGCAGGCCAGGAAGGCACACGACAGCGCCAACCAAGACTGGTACATGTACCACCAGGACGAGATGCTTCGTCAGGCGGAAGCTCTCGGCTACGACAGCGTCATCATGATCGACCCAAGCACGGGTGGTCGTGCCTTGTCGCTGGTCGCCTTCGACCCCGAGCAGATCAAGTCCACCGAGAACGTTGGGTCCTTCAGCCCCAACGACCACCGCTTCCTCTTCTCGGAGCGCGCCGACAAGGCCGCAGCGAAGGAGCGCGCGAAGGGTTGGAAGAAGGCCGAGATCAAGGCTGTGGATGGGCTCCCGCGAGTCTTGGCCGAGAAGTACACCGGCAAGATCAACTCGGACCTGACGGTGCCCCGCGGCGCCTCTGGTCCGGGGAAGGCCGCCGCGGCGCACGGCGTCATCGACAAGCTCCGCGAGAGCAGCATCGGCAAGCGGGCCTCCAAGAGCCACGCAGGCTGGCGCCGCTTCATGGCACACCTGACAGGGAAGCGCTGGACCTTGGTGCCGCCCTACAAGGCCTTCGACATCGCTGCCGACCCCCAGCTGGTGGCCGACCAGATTGGCCAACTGTCCGAGTCCCAGCTCGAAGCGTCTGAGCATGGTCGGCAGCTCGGCCAGCAGCTCAGGAAGCTGTACCTGGCCGGCGACGTGGATGTGACCGTGACCGCCGAGGCCTTCTTGTGGGGCGCCTTGTCGGCCGGCATGGGCGTGTTCCCGCAGGAAGGCGCCTACCTGACGGCCATCTCTCGCGGTATCGAGCCTTTCATCAAGGCTGCCGTCGAGGGCAAGTTCGATGACGCCATGCTGGAGACCTACCTCGACTGGGTCGAGGACGTGGCGCTCCAGAGCGGCGAGCCCGGCATGGCCGCCATGAAGAACCTGAACCTCTACGGGAAGGGCTTCCTGAGCTTGATGGGGCGCGAGCTGGAGAGCGGCCCCCACGCAGGCCGGACAGGGCTGGAAGTCGTGCACGAGGCGCTCGGGAACCCCGAGCTGAAGGGGCGCGACATCCGTCGGGTCTTCATGCAGGTGGCCCCACAGGGGTCCGGCGTCGGCGTCAAGATCGCGTCCTTCGTCTTGGTCGTTCTCGGACACCGCGACGTTCTCGTGCTTGACCGCGTTCAGGTCCGGAACTTGTGGGATGCGGCTGGTCGACTGGAGCAGTACGGCGACGTCGAGAACATCTACGAGGGCTACCCGGTCTCGGCGACCTCGAAGCTCGGCATGGACTCTCGCCCGTGGTCGAAGGCTCGTGGCGTCGCCGACCAGCTTGATGGCCCGCGGGCTCTCGCCATCTACGAGACCATCGAGGACCTGATGGGGGACTCGGTGCGCGAGGGCTACAGGCGCCTGGGCCGCACCGGGGACCTTGGGGACTACCACTGGGAGTCCTGGGTCATGGAAAGCGACCAAGAGGTCTCCCACGGCAGCGTGGAAGCCATGGCTCGCGCCGCCGAAGGTCAGCCCAGCCCTTGGGCCGGCGCGTCGGTCACTCAGGGCAAGCTGCACGAGCTGGCCTACGGCAGCCGCCTCGGCGTGGACGCGGACGGCAACGTCTTCGTCTTCGTCCGCGACAGCAAGGGCCAGGTCTGGTCCATGACCGTCGACCAGTGGCAGCTCTACAAGGATGTGCTGACGCTGGAGCGCAGCGGCAGTCGGCCGACCGCCGCCAAGACCGCGAAGGACAAGAAGAAGGCCTACGTCGCAGCGCGACGCGAGCGGTTGGCCGCCATGGGCCGCAAGTACCGGGGCGTCTTCGAGAAGCCCTTCCCCATGAAGCCCAAGGATCCCGCATATGCCCGGCTCCCCTGGACCCGCCGACCTGGCGTCGACCACGCCAAGCTCGACCAACTCATCCGCGACGTCGGAAGCGCGCCAGATGCTGCGCAGCGCCGTCTCTTCGCTATTCTTGAGGCGGAAGTCGGGGCTGTCCGGGGCGGACAGCGCCGGGGCGCCTACGCGCGAAGCGCCACCCGACCCCTCTCTGCCCGCATCGCCCCCATCATCGAGTACCTCATCGCCGTCTTCAACGGCGGAGACCTCGACGTCCTCTTCCACGAGTACGGACATCTCCTCGAAGAGCTGATCGAGATGATCGACCCCCGGGCGTACCGGGTCTTCACCCGCGTTCTGGATGTCGACCCGGCGACTGGCCGCCTCTCCGTGCGGGGCCGCGAGCAGCTCGCAGAGGCGGTGCGCTGGTACCTCCGCACGAGGACGGCTGCGCACGGCCCCTTGCGTGCAGCTCTCGACAGCCTCCGAGTGCAGGCGAGCCGTCTCTGGCTCACCACTCGCGGCCAGCATTGGTCGACCTTCGACCCGCTCACCCAGACCGCCAGGGGCGGCAAGTCCCCGGCTTGGGTCCGCCTGGGCCTCGGCCGTCGAGATCTGCCCTTCTTGCCGAAGGAGATCGTCAACGTTCTCGACCAGATCCTCTCGCCGGAACAGCTGGCGACCAGGCATGTCCACAACCGGATCGGACAGCGTGCTGGCGCGGCCAGGATGCCCGTCTACCGGGTCACCGACGACAGCGCCGAGGTGGGGTCGAAGAAGGCAGCCGAGGCTGCCCGAGCCGTCGATCTCCGGCGCGACGCCATCTTGGCCGAGTGGGGCGTCTCGCCTGGCGACGACATCACGAGTGGTGAAGCGCTGGACAAGGCCATGGCCTACGTCGCGGCCCAGAACTACCGCAAGAACGCGATGGTGGGCGACAACGTGCGCCTCACCTTCCGGACGTTGGTTCCTGCCGCACGGGCAGGCCACATCCAGGAGCGTGTGAACGACCGTTTCCGTCGAGCGCTGAACGGCGCCTCGTCCGAGGACCTGGTCCAGCACCAGATGCTGACCGGGTCGGCAGCGCCCGACGAGGCCACCCTGCGTGCCCACCTGGGCCTCGGTCCCCTCGATCCGGTGCCGACCTCCCAGGACTTCTCCTGGATCGCCCTGCTGCCTTCCCAGGCGTCCGGGCTGCGCACCTTGGCCAACGACTACGGGCGCCACGCCATCGCGGCCAAGAACCTCCAGCACATGGCTCCCCGGCTGCTCGATCCCGATGCTGACCTGTCGATGGTGACTCCTCAGGAGCTGAACACGCTCCGGGACGCGATGATCGATGTCGAGGCTGGCTGGGGCGGTCACCGGTTCCGTGGAGGCGACGCGAGCCCGGCGGCTTCCTTCGCTCTCTTGCGGATGATCGGCGTGGCTGGCGGCATGGTAGGCGCAGGGCTCGTCGGAGCAGCCCTCGGCGGGCCCGCAGGGGCCGCCGTTGGGGCCGCAGGCGCCGGCATCGGCATCACCCAGGCCAGGGTGGCCGGTGAACGCATCGGCCTCCCCCGCTGGGCCACCAAGGCAGGCCGGAAGGTAGGCCTCACCCAGGAACATGTGGACTTCGCTCACATACTGGCAGACCGCCTCTACGCCACCTTCTCTCCCGAGAAGGTGGCCGAGGGCTACATCGATCCCGGCGTCCAGGAAGTACTGGAGATCTACGGTACGCGCGCCATCAAGGGTGCCGGCCAGGATGTCCTGCGCGCCCTCGCGGGGGTCAAGGGCAACAACCCGACCGCTAACCTGATGCAGGCCCAGCAGATCTACGTGAACATGCTCCGCCCGCCGGTGCACGAGAGCGTGCTGCCGATCTTGCGCCGGTACCGCGAGATCTGGCAGCGAGACCCGGACAGCATCCCGAGGCTGCTCTTCAACATCCAGGGCATGGTCGACCTCCGCGCCATCCTCGCCGAGGGCGGCACCCGAGACCCGGGTTCGGGCCGGGTCATGGACGGCATGTCGGCTGAAGAGCACGCCGCCATCGCTGAGATCGAGCGCATCGTCGCCCAGGCTGGCGGAGACCCGACCCAGGTCCCGCCCATGGCTCGCCCCATCTTGGGTGAAGCTGTGCGGATCATCGACAACGGCCTCGGCCGACGCTGGGCGCAGGTCCAGCTGCGGGCCGACTCGATCATCGCTGCCTTCGCTGGCGACTCGTCCGCAGCGAACGATGCTTCGGCGAAGGTCAAGCTGACCGACGAGCAAGTGGTCGGCTTCTACAACGACTTCTACGCTGGCCGGTGGGACGACTGCTTCCGCCGCGTCTCTGACTCCATGGGCCGCAAGGTCCGCGAGATGGATGCAGAGTCCGTCGCGATGGAAGTCCTCGTCAGGCTGCGCGTCTTCGACATCATGACCGAGCTGCCGAGGCGGCTGGCGGCTGTCGGCGCCTACGGCCGCGGCATCCCGGCCGCAGCCGACGCGCTGGACGTGTCTCCTGCGGGCGACCTGCCTATCGGCACGATGCAGCGGGACCTCTTCCAGGAGCGCGTCTCCTACTACATCGAGATGGAGCTGAAGGGTTCCCTCCACGTCACTCTCCGCGACGGGCGGCTCGCCCACGTCCCTGCCGCGCCTCACACCGGCCAGGCGCCGGGGCGGGTGGCCACTCCACTGCCGTGGCCCGAGCGGAGACGGGACGCGCAGTACCTGTGGGGGAGCGCCCTGGATGTCGTTGCCTACACCCGCGCCCAGGAGATCCTCCAGAGCATCGGCTGGACCAAGGGTCTGAAGGGTGCCTGGGGCGACCCCTACGTCTTCCCTGACGGTTCTTCGATGTTCCTCCCACGGATGGTGCAGGAAGAGCTGGACGCCGCCCTGGAATCCGCGGGACCTGTCGGGCAGCAGTACGGCGCCATCCGCGAGAGCCTCAAGCAGCTGTTGGACATTGGGCGCGTGGTCCAGGGCTACACCAGGATGGGCGTGACCACGGGCGTCATCATCCCCAACCCGCTCTACTTCACCGGCAACTTCCTCGGCGCGGCCTTCCAGGCCCAGATGGGGCTCGGGGCCTACGATGCAGCCAAGTCGGCCTTCATCGAGCCCAGGATGACCTGGGCTGTCACGGCCCGCATGTGGGGCCATGGCCTTCGCAGGCCGGATGCGGCGGCGATCGTGACTCCCGATGGGCGCATCTACACCGCCGACATGCTGATGGAAGCCTTCGACCGTGGCGGGCTCGACGGGTCCTACGTGTCCGCGGAGTTCGCCGAGACCCTGAAGGGTGACCTGGAGCGCGTGTTCCGGGGTCGGCCGGCGGTGTCCGACATCCCCGAGTTCTACATGAACGTGGCGAGCGCTCAGGACAACTTCTGGCGCATCAGCATCGCCATCAACGAGCTGAAGAAGGGCAAGTCGATGGTCGACGCCATCGACATCTCGAAGCGGGCCGAGTTCGACTACAGCGCTCTGAGCGAGTTCGAGCGCACCGTGCTTCGGTTCTGCGTGATGTTCTACAGCTACATCCGGAACGCGGCGAACCTCTTCTGGCACACGCTCCTGACGAACCCGAGCAGGGTCATGGGCCAGATCCGCCTGATGCGCGGGCTCCAGGAAGAGAACCTGGAAGAGGACCCCCAGATCGTCCTGCCCGACTACGTCCGGAACCGTCTGATGATCGACCTGGGGCGCGAGCTGCTCAAGTCGAATGTCGGCGGCGACAAGGCCCAGAAGCTCTTCCTGCCTCCGCCCCTCTCGGTCGCTGACAGCTACGGCGTCTACGCCGAGATGGCGGATGCCATCGGCGGCGACGCTGAGTCGCAGCGTCAGCTGGTCGGCCGAGCCACGCCTTGGGTCCAGTGGGGCGCCATCTGGGCGATGGACAAGGACTTCTTCTTCGGTCGAGACCTGTCGGACGACAACACCATCCCCATGTGGTTCATCGAGCTGGACCTGGTCATGACCGGCGGCCTGTTGGTCCTCGGGCAACTCGACATGGAGCCGCAGCGGGTTCAAGGCATGCAGGGGCGGCTCTCTCCGAACGAGGCCTTCCGGTACGTTCCTGGCAACAGCGAGGCCGCCTTCGCTTGGCACAACATCCGCAACATGGGCTCGATGGTCCCTGGCTTGGGGCGCAACCTCCAGACCCTGACGGGCCTCTCGCACGCCATGCCTGGCCTGACCGAGCGCGTCATGGACGCGGCCTGGGCCACGCACCCGTACCTGGTGCACACGCCAGTCGAGCGCCCCGAGCAGTTCGGTGACTACGGCTCCCGGCCCGGCATGGATCCCGTGGACGAAGCCATCGGCGTCACTCTGGCCAAGCCCTACCTGGTTCCGACAGAAGCTGCTGTGAAGCAGAACCTGATGCGCCAGGGGATGGCAGAGATGTCGGAGATGGAGAAGCTCCTGGAAGAGCAGATCGGAGAAGCCCCGACTCGCTGAGACCTTCCGCCTCGCGTCGACACTTGTTGACGTGCTACATTCACGCCCTGCCCATGCCCTCCAGATAGGAGCACTCCCATGCCTACCCCCGCAGAACTCCGTGACGGTCGCAGCTTCGACACCCCCGTCCTCCAGACCCTCGGTGGCACGACCATCGCGCTGGGCGGCGCGAGCGCGATCACCGCGGCCTCCT
>Ga0208299_1000366_pt1 | contig 42599 bp, 47 predicted proteins | sample 15_taG_FD_184089 | JGI IMG/M metagenome (GOLD analysis project Ga0208299, IMG submission 184089) | Marine viral communities from the Subarctic Pacific Ocean - 15_ETSP_OMZ_AT15312 metaG (SPAdes) (version 2) | ecosystem: Environmental > Aquatic > Marine > Oceanic | place: Pacific Ocean | collected... | reverse complement strand
TTAAAAACAAACACAAACTATGTCAAACATTTTAACATTCGTACTTAGGAACTCCATGGGAGATTCAACAAACAACGGTCTTACTTCAAGAGAAGACTCAATCGTTCTGCACCACGGTCCAGATACTGATTTAGCAGATTTAACCTTAATTCCAGATGATGAATTGGTTTTAGTAGAAAGAAAACTATTTGGAGAAGATGCTTGGTATGCAGTTCCTGCTGGAATCTACAAGAGCAATAAACATTCAATGTTCGGTGGTAATTTTATCCACACTTCAGATTCAAGGTTTCCTGGCAGAGCGCCGATTCCTGTTCACGATAGAGTAGAATCTTAAGAATTTAATGTAAGTTTTAAAATAAACATGTAATTATATAAATATGGAAGCAATAAAACAAATACAATCACTTCTGCAAGAGGCAGAACAGATCGCCAAAGATCAACTAGGACTTGACAATATATTCTATAATGAGAGGTTCATAGAGATGTTCATGGCAAATCATTTAGGCCATGAGTATGGTAACAATACACAGGGTGGCGATGCCTTAGATGCCACTAAAACGCCAACAGAATATAAGGCAATCAACATGAGAAACAAGGGTAAATCTGGTACCTTCCAGTTCCATTGGCTATCAAAAAACAAAATCGAAAAGTACGCGCAAACGAATAATATGTACTTTGCCGTCAGAGATGGAGTTACTATCAAGAAAATCTACGAAGTACCAACTGATGTTATCATGCCTGTTCTAGAAGCTAAAGCTACTGGAGGCAAATCAATCAATGGTCACGCAGGTTTTAATGAGAAGAAATTAATCGAAACGTTTAACGCAACACTAGTTTATGACAGTGAAAAAGAATACTGTGCATATTCTGGTCTAACATCACCAGCAGCTTATGAGTAAGAGAAAAACACCAGTCTCACTTTTGATTGAGGCACTACAAGATGAACTAGAGTCTAGCCCGAAAGAGGTTTGGCAAGGTATGGAATATGCAATCGCTATCGCAAGAACATTCCTAGACGAAGAGAAGAAGATTATGTGCAAATTTGCAGATGATTGGGCAGACGCAAGAGAAGCAACAGAGCGTCAGCGTAAAATAGAAGAAGATGAATTCAATAGCCACTTAGGCAGATTCAGACCGTAAACATTAACCAATTTTAAACTATAAACTATATGACATTACAAGAATTAAAAGCATACGCAGAAAACATGTCTGTAAAATACCCAGAACACAATGAACAAATTAGAGACCTTTATTTTCTAGCAGTAACTGAAGTAGAAGATGGTGAGTCTGAAGCACACGAATGTGAGTTAGCAATAAGTGATATTGATGAACTAATTAACACCAAAGAGAAATGAAAACACCAATGCAAGAGTTGATTTCTGTAATCAGAAAGAGACAAGAAGATGAAGATGTGCAACCATTTATGTGGCTTGAACAGATAGTGGAGTTAGCAGAATCAATGCTTGAGAAAGAGAAAGAGGTGATGGAGTCTGCTTGGCAAGATGGTATGTATGAATGTGACGGAGACGGAACATTTGAAGATTTCTACAAAACCTTTAACACCAAAGAGAAATGAATTATCAAGAGATAGGTCTTCAATACGGGATTATAGTTCACAAAGTAGAACGTGGAGATAAGTGGTGGAAGGTAAATGGTCCTGATGCTTACTTAAACGAATCAGCTTGCGCCGGCAGAGATGAAATATGGGTTGGTGTATATGATAACAAGGATGAAGAAATTGCAGCATTCTTCCATGAATTAGGACATTGTATTAGTACCAATCTGAAGGATTTTCATCACACTGAATTTGATAAGTTCCATATGGAATTAGATGCATGGATAGTTGGATTAACTGAAGCATACAAATACAAGTACCTAATGGAACCATCTACATTCAGATATATGGTGAAATGTTTGGAATCATATATTGGGTGGGAGGAAAGAGAGATTAAAGGATTTAACACCAAAGAGAAATGAAAGCCATCTTAGAGTTCACCCTACCGGAAGACCAACCCGAATTCAACAATGCCATTAAAGGTGGTGATTGGAAACACGTTTGTTGGGAGATGGCACAATACTTACGCGCACAAATCAAATATGCTCCTGATGAAATGAGTCAAGAGAAATATGATGCACTTGAAGAGGTAAGAGAAGAATTCAATCGTATTATGAATGAGAATAACGTAGACATATACGCAAATGAGTAGACAATTCACATGGTGGCGTAGATTCTGGGCAACAAGAAAGATGCCTAAGCAAATGTTGTACAAAGCTGCTAGTGAATTACAGCAGAGAATTGAGTTCGGTGAATATGAGGTAGACAATCTCGGTAGAGAGTATATGCTAGAAGAACTAATCTTTGAACAGAAAGAAAAAGCTCTAAGAAAAGAAAAGCCTTGGTTGACAGAAGAGTCTTACCGAGAACAGATTCAACCAGAAAGAAAACAATATCGAAAGAGACAGAACTTGATTATGAAAGCTCATCTTGAAGCTGAACATAAACTACTTCATAAGTTAAGAGAAAAACTATCAGAAGAGTTTGGTGTTGCACAAGATAGAATTCAAGAAGAAATGGAAGAGTTTGATGGAACTACTAGAGAGCTTTATTTCCATATTAAGTCAATTGCATTAAACCGATTATACGATCCAAACAAACAACCAAGATTAATACTTGAACAACCAAGACATATACTAAAACCTAAAGAGAGAAAGTATATTGCTCTTTGGACAAAGTTAATTAAAAAACATGATTGGCGAGAGTTCTTAAACTGGAACAATTACCAATAAACTACTATAACTAATAAATCTAGCCTTATGACAAATTACGGATATTGTTGTATCAACATGGCTCTTCGAGAGCAAAAGCCTTCAATCACTACAAATCGTTCTATGATTAAACGTACCTTTATGGCTAAAGGTGTGGACTACGCTTCAGAACTTATTGTACAAAATGTAAGGGATCTACGTACCATTATTAAATGGAATGAAGCTAATGGTCTTAAACTATATCGTATGTCTTCTGATATTATGCCTTGGATGTCCGAGTATAAGTTCGAAGATCTTAAGGATTTCAAAACTATCAAAACTATTCTAAAAGAATGTGGCGATCTAGCTAAGGAGTACGGTCAGAGGATTACATTCCACCCTGGACCATTCGATGTCCTCGCATCTAAAAATGAAAACGTAGTCACCAAATCTATTGCTGACCTCAACAAGCATGGTGAAATATTTGACCTAATGGGTCTACCACGTACTCCTTATGCTGCGATCAACATTCATGTCAATACTACACAAGGTGGTAAAGATGTTGCAATGCAAAGATTCGTAGATAACTTCCATCTACTTGACGCTTCAGTTCGTAGACGTCTAGTTGTTGAGAATGACGACAAGCAAAAACAATATGCAACAGAAGATCTGTATGTAGGTATTCACAATAAGATTGGTATTCCTATTACATTTGACTACCATCACCACTGGTGCCATCCAGGAGAATTGACTCAAGAGGAAGCTCTTAAGTTGGCTTCTACTACTTGGCCAAAAGGAATTAAACAACTATGCCACTACTCTTCATGTAAACGACTTCATGAAGATGCGACAGTAATGGCAAGGGCTCACGCCGATTACATATATGAACCAATCAATGACTTTGGTCTTGATCTCGATATCGAACTCGAGGCTAAAGCTAAAGAACGAGCAGTTCAAAAATATGTGAAACAATTCGCAACACAATTAGTATAACCATTAAATAATTATCATTATGAAAAAAATCTTCAACACAGTTAAAATAATCCTTAAAGTTTTTGGCCAACAATATTTCTATGTACTAGGAATACTATGGATGTTAGCTTCTTTTCTTTACATAGGCGAACCTCAATTTTGGAACGTACTAGGATTTGGAGTTATTTTTACTGGAATACAAAGTATTATTAATGAAATTAAATTAAATTAAAATATGGATTTAAAAGTAGATGCTCTTAGAGCAAGGTACCAAGCTGAAAAGCTAGAAGCAATTGCAACACTTGAAGTATACGTAAAGAATTCTGCTGGAATTGGTGAACATCCGCAAGTCATCGAAGAAATGGCAAAACTCGTAGAACAAGTTGCTAATGCTAACGATTGCTTAGAAACGTTAGATGAAATCTTTATCCGAACAGGAGAAGGAGATAGCAATGTTGCAACAGATGGCTCCGTAAACAGTTAATTATTTAGGCTAGACAATAACAACTAAGGAGCAAGGGACCCATATTTTTTGGGTCCCTTTTTTTGTTTGATATATAATAAATGAATACATTCACAGGAAAAGAGGTCGCTGACCACATTGAGTATATCACGCCACAAGAATCTGATGTGCCTGATTATTTTATTAGCAAGTATATTCTACCCAATAATGGCTGGAAGAATAAGTCTATTAAACTAAAAGATCTACTAAAAGATAAAGACTTTAAAGAGTACTATAAATCTGGCGAAGAGCGCTATGATGAGTATGAAGTTAGTGGTGATGACCTATACCAAGAGTTGGTTGTATATAAAGGTCAATTATTAGATGGTTATTCTAGAGCAGCGAGAATGTTGAGGCTTGGTGAAAAGACTGCAGGCGCTTTTGTATTAGAACATAATAAATTTGTTATGGAGTCTAGAGTATTTGAAAGATATACAAAACTAGATTCTATCTCTAATAAATTATTAGGTGATTGTTTTAAACAGTGGGTCTTAGATTTTGAGAAAGGTAAGAAGTCTTCTAGCTACTCATTTGAAGTACAAAATCCAGAACTAACATTTGACTTAAATTGCTCTATCTATTTTAAAGGTAAAGGATTTGAAGTCCTAAACTCTACTGGAGCTGATGGTAGGGATGAAGATGACGAAGGTGATTGGCAAGATCCGTTTATTAATGTAGACTTTGCTTGTAATCCTGAATGGTTACCTACCTATTGGTCAGAAATTTACTTTCTATTAGCAGATGTCCTAAGACATGAGATCGAACACATTACTCAAGATGGTATTGATATTGGTAATTATAGGAAGGGTAAACCTAATGAACCAGATGATATGATGAGATCTATGATTGACATGGGTATGTTACCAAAGATGCATTATTTACTCTTACCAAAAGAAGTGGATGCAAATTTACAAGGTTTAAGATTTGAGGCTAAGAAGCGTAAAGAGAAGACAATTGACGCTGTTAATAGATACCTAGACTCAAAAGAAGAGATGGGAGAGATAAATAGTAAAGAAAGAGCCGAAGTTCTAGTAAAATGGACTGCACGCGCAAAACACCTAGGGTTTAAGCTATGAACCATATAAAAAAAATTAGAGTGATAAATAAGCTATGAAGTATATTCAAACTCTTACTGAAAAGGGAAAGCTTAAATGGCATAATTCTGATGCTCCTGAAGCTGATGGTAAATTTAGAGACCTAAGTCCTAAAGATCTAGCAGCATGGTTAATTAAAACTAGAAAGGGTGATATGAAAAGAATTAGTGGGTCGTTAAGCCAACAAGTAGCCTTTAATCAGAATGATGATAAAGAATACGTAAAGAAGATGGATAAAACTAGAAAAGAAGTTTACAAACAATTAGATAGAGAAGATCTATTAGAGTCCGTAGATAAGGATGATTTAAAAAATGCAAAGGAAAAACTATCAAATCCACATACTATATTAGATATAACTTACTCTATAACCAGAAGAGGTGATAGGTTTGTTAGATTTGATTATGAAAATAAATATGTTCCTGGTAAAATGGTAGATTCAGGTCCTCATTTTGTTAAAGTATTCTATGGTAATGATAAAGATCTAAAGAAAATAAGTAAAGAACTTAGTATGGATCTTAAAGAATCTTGGGAGATTCTAGAAGCTATTGGAGAAGATACTTGGAATGACTATCCTGCTGCTGCAAAGAAGAATGCTCAAAAGGCAATTGACTGGAAAGAGAAGTATGGTAGAGACGAAGTCGATGCTGGAACTCCAGTAGGTTGGGCAAGAGCTCATCAACTAGCTAAAGGTGAAAACCTTAGTACAGATACAGTTAAAAGAATGTCAGCATTCAATAGACACAGAAAAAACTCATCAATCAAACCTGAATTAAAAGAAACTCCATGGAAAGATAGAGGCTATGTTGCATGGCTAATTTGGGGTGGAGACGAAGGTGTTGATTGGGCAATTGAAAAATCAAAAGAAATAGACGCTATGAAAGAGTCAATACAAATGAAACACGTTACACACATTCATGAAATTAAAAGATCTATGATTTCCGGTACAAGCGGAAGAACAATTGATTCTTTAGAAGATAGAAAATATGAATTAAAGAAAGACGTTGATGGTGCTAAGATCGGAGGCTTTGTAAATGTAAAGCTACCTAAAGGGACGATCATATATAATTTACCAGGTGGAGTATTTGCAGACCATTTTTCTTTAAAGAACAAATACGCAAGTAGATCATCGCAAGGCCCAAAGTATTTCGATACACCAACATTTAAAGGCATAATGATTACATCAATGCCTGATACTTTAGCTGCTATTGAAAAGAATGGTAAAGTTTTAGAATCAGTAATTACTGAAGCTAAAATGCCAAAGAAACATATTGGTAATGACGAGATAGTTTTTCTTAAAACCAAAGAGGATTCAAGAGGTGCTCATTACAACCTTTACTATAAAGGACATGATATTGATAAAGGTGGTTATAGATTTGGTAGTGAAAAAGAGCTAGAAGATTTTGCAGATAATTATATTTTATCTAACCAATTGTATAAGAAGCTAAGATATGAAGATTCAATACCTTTACCAGAAGCTTTTGTTGGACCTTTTGTATTTAATGATAAAATGTCAGATGATGAATTAAAAGCAATGTATAGTGGCGCTCTTGATGGCTATGCATATTATGCTAAAGGGATGCAATATCCAAAATCAGATTACAAGAAGGCTTATCAAGAAATTGAAAAGATCTTAAAGAAAAGAGGAGTTGTAGTTAACGAAGGAACTGAATTAAAAGATGTTCATCAATTAATTGCACACCACAGATTTGATAAAGATTTTAAAAAGCTTTCGTCTAAAGATAAAGAATGGGTAGAAAATGATGCTAAAGAAAGAGGATTTACAGAATCTTCTAAAAGCAATACTTATATTAAAACCATTAATGAATATTTTGGTACTTATGAATATGATAAGTTTATCAAAGAATTTGGAAAGATTAAATACCCTAAGTATATTGGAGTTAAAATGAAAGAGCTAGTTGCTGGTGGATTTTTAGATAAAGTATATAATAAGGAAGCAAACTATATGTCTTTTTGGTTAAACCAAATGGGAGATAATAAGTTTAATACTGCTGCAAGAAAAAAGGAAGTAGGTGAAGTAGGCTATAAATTAACTGATATGTATTGGCACGATTTAACAGGTGGAACTGCATTCACAATAGCAGCTGCTGAAGCTGCACTTGAAGTTAGTAAATATGTTGAAGATTTAGTTGCTAATAAAGAATCAGTGGAACCTGCATATTATATGATGAAAGAATATTTTAAAAACCATGGCATGGAAACTAATAGAAGTAGAATATTTAATATGGCCGTTGAGAAACTAGAGAAATGGATGAAAGATAATTCAATACAAACTCTGTAAAAATAAAATAACATTATGCCTAGAACAATAACAAAAACAGTTACAGCACAACCGCATGCCGATCCTTATGTTTGGCAAGACGTTAATGGAGTTGATGGAACTTGGGTTAATTTAACTGAAACTAGCAATAATACATGGGAGTTTGTAGTAGATGATAATAATACTGGCTCTGATCGTTCAGCTACTTTTATCTTACAACATAGTACGTATGCTACAGCTCCGGCTAACCCTGCTTTATCTAAATCATTTACGATTGTTCAACATGCTGAATCGAATAATAGTTCAGTAATGTAATATTAACATACTATCATAATAAAGTATGATATATAATAAAAATAGAATAACGAATTATGCCAAATGTAACGCATACTAAAAAAGTAATTTATACAGGTACTGCACCCGGTGGTGGTGCTAATTATACTTGGGTAAATGTAGATAATGTGACATGGGTTACGGCTCCAACTTTAGAAGCAGGTACTACAGACACATGGGAGTTTGATGTAGAAGCAAATACAGGAGCTGCTAGACAGAGCTTATGGAGAGTTGAACACTGGAATGTTGCACTAGATGCCACATTAACAGATTCGTTTACAATATACCAAGAGGGAGCAGCTCAAAGTCCTAGTTACAATTTAATGTACCACAACCCTGCGGTGATTAATATTGATGAGGGTACTTCTATAGACTTTGTAGTTAGCGGAAGTAATTTAACAGACGGTACTGTAGGTTATGTTATTTCAGGTGTAAATAATAATGATATTGATATTGCTTTAACTGGTGATATTACGATAACTAGTAATGAGGGTACATTAACTATTAACATTCTTAATGATCTAACTACTGAACCTATACCTGAAACCTTAACAGTAACATTAGCAGCGAATGATTCAAATGGAGTTGCTACCGGTAGTTTATCGGATTATGTTGCAATAAATGACACAAGTCAAGGCACGGTTCCGGACCAAGAGCATTGTTATAGCTTCGATGTAACATCTGGTGATGCTTATTTTACATCAGCAGTTTTATATAATAGTTCTGGAACTGTTTCACAACAATGGACAATGCTAAACGGAAATACACATGGTGAAATTTATATTACTGCAGCTCCAGGTGATACAATAAATATACTGATTGGAGTACAGGCTGATCTTAATTTTGATTTAGCTAACGACACACCAATATCGCTAGGTACTAATATTCTAGGAGCCTCAATTACAGGGCAAAACTTTGATACTGCTAATGATCCAGATACAGGTGGATTTGTCGTAACACTTACACATCCTAATAGTACGAGTCCTACATGTTGGAATAATGAAGTTTTAATAGCAACTCAATCTGAATTAGTACAACCAACAACAACAACTGCAGAACCAGAATATACGGTTACAGTTACAGCAAACGATAATTTAACAAACGCACAAATCTATACTCAAGCAGTTGGAGGAAATCCAAGTAATGTATTAACATTTACAGGAAATGACAATGCCGGATTTGCTGATGCATTCTATGTTCAAGCAAATGCTGGTTGGAATATTAGTCCTTCTCAAGTTAGTGTATCATCATGGGGCGGTGGAGGCAATAACTACTATGTAGACACAAACGTGGATCCTACCTCGGGTAGAGTTAAAGTTGGATTCACTGATACTGTAGATCCTAATAATCTAAACTTTAGTATAGGGATAGATGGCCAAGCAAGTCTATATACATATACAGTGGCTGTTATAGAAACAAATGATTGGGCTACAATATGTAGTGAAACTGTTAGTAATAATACATTTGATTATCCACAAGGTGAAGGTGGAGCAAACTTCCAGAACTACTTCTTGAATAACTACCCTGTAACCGGTGCAGATGTCTCGATTAAAATAAAGACTTCTGACGAACCTGGATTCTCTTGGGCAGATTGGGCAGTTGAAATTAATTCACAAAACGAAGCAGTTAACGGTTGGATTAATTGTAATGCTGGCGGTGGAGGTGCTACAGTATCAATAGCTGGATCGGAATGGATTTATCTAGGAACTGATGAAGATTACACAGGAACTCCTAGTAATATATTCGGTTCTGGTGGAAATGGACTTCCTTCATTTCTATGGACGATAACTGGTGTTGATGCATCAAAATTCTCAATAACAAACGAGACTTCACAAGTATGTACGGTATCATATATTTGGACGGCGCCTTGTGCAGGTGCTAACGAAGCTACTCTAACTTGTACAGTAACGGGTTATGATGCAAACGGACAATCAATTCCATCAGTATCAGATACTTGGGATATAAATGGATGTGAAGATACATCCGGTGGATCTTCTGGTGGATAAAAATTAAATAAAAGAAAATGACATATCAATTAAATATCGGCCCAAACGTTTCTACTCAAGATCATACAGATCTTAAGAGGTGCACGCCTGTTAAAGTTAAGGCATGGTGGGAAGCGGTAAAGCAAAATACACCAAACTATGATAGCTATAATTGGTATATTGTAGGTGGAATGGCTAATGGTTCTCAGGATTCAATGGATGCTGATATAGTAATTACACCGTTGTCAGGTGAAGTATATGATTCTAGTGAATTACCTTTACTACAGTCTGTACTAGTAAGCGCACAGCAATTAGCGTTAGATAATAAATTCTTCGTTGATCTTAAAGCAGTGCCATATTATTTTCCTAGCCCAATGGGCTTCACTAGAGATTGGTTTAAAATTACTTGTTGGGATAAAATTACTATCACTATTGATGGTGATGTAGGAGAGTGGAAGAATCTTATGAATCCCCCAAATGGTTCTATAGAACAACTAGGTGAGTTTGACCTATGGAAAACATCATGGACAAATGACACTGGAGAAGTCCAATGCCCATGGACACAATCCCCAAAAACACCAACTTATACTGTCACATCAATATCGGTAGAAGATTGGTGTAATGCAAACTAGATACTTAAAACTTAGAAATTAATAAAAACAAATAAATAAACAAAATGGCTAAAAAAATATTATCATTTGAAGAATACGCTGCTAACAACGACTTAGCAAGCTCTACTGAAGTTTCTGAAGAAGAAGCTGAAGAATGTCCTTGTGGAGCAGATGAAAACGGTAAATGCATAGAATGCGAAGAAGCTACTGAAATTCCTGCTGAAGAGGAGGAAGACGATGCTGAAGAAACTGAAGATTCTGAAGAAGAAACTGAAGATTCTGAAGAAGCTGAAGAAGAAGCTCCTGCTGAAGAAGAAGCTGAAGAAGCTCCTGCTGAAGAAGCTCCTGCTGCTGAAGTAACTGCAACTGTAGAAGAAATGTTAACCGAAGGTTATGGTAAAGTAAAAGAATCTGCATGTGCCTATGAAAAAGATGAGTATCAAGATCATACTTTAGAAATGTACATGAAAGAAAATGCTGCACTAGTTGCTGCTCTTGCTGCAAAAGCAATGGAAGAGGGTTATGGTGAAGTAAAAGAAACTGAAATGACTCAAGAAATGTATGAAGCAATCTGTAATGAGATGAAAGAATCTTATTCTAAAAAGATTGAAGAATTAAAAGAAGCTTGGGGAGCAGGAAAAGAATAATAAGACTATGAAATTCATAAAATCAATTGACGAATTAAACGAGGCAAGACAAGCAGCTGCTAAGAAACTATTTAAAATGGTAGTTGATGGTAGTACTTCTGAAATCGAAGGAGTTAAAATATCTAAGGATATGGCTCAAGCTGCATTAGACTGGTTTGATAGATCTACTTACGCTAGAAAATACGAAAAGCAGGTTAAGACTGCTGGTATGGGTGCTGTAGCTCCATTAATTTTTGGAGATAGCTGGGGTATTAAGAAGACAATCTCTTCTAAACTTAAAGCTGAATTTAAAGAATTACAAGCACAGTATAAAAGAGTAAGACCTGAAAATGAAGCCGTAGTTAATGAGGCTGATAAAACAGCAACCATGTTATTAGCTGACGAGATTGAAGGTGCTGAATTTCACCATGGATTTGGTGATGGTACTGAAGTTGATGCTAGATCTACTAAGAAAACTTGGGAAGATGGCGTACCTGTACTTAAGGCAATTGCCAGAGCTCCTAAGAAGAGCGTGAAGCTACCTAAAGGAAAGTTTGAAGTAGTTATTGACGATAAGTATGGATGGATCTACTGGCAAGATAAAGGTGTCTGGTACGGTATGGACAAAGAAGACGATTATATCCCCTTTGAGTTTTAAGATTTGAGTATCATCGAATTAAACTTTTTAAAGAGTCTATGTATAACAATAGTAACATAGACTCTTTTTTATATGCCAAGATTACCAATAGATTTAATTTATATGCAGATGGCTTATCAGATAGCTAAGCTCTCTTATGCTAAACGTAGACGCGTTGGTTGTATCATTGTAAAAGATACACAAGTTATATCAACTGGATATAACGGTACGCCACACGGCTTTGATAACGACTGTGAAGAGGATCAGGTTAGAGAAATAGAAAATGAAAATCATAAACAGATCCTAGAAGAAAAGGGTTATGAATGTGATGACTCATGTTGTTCTAAAGAGGTAACAAGAAGAGAAGTATTACACGCAGAATCAAATGCATTAGCAAAAGTAAGTAAATCAACATTAAGTTCAGAAGGAGCTGATATGTATGTAACCACTTGCCCATGCTTTGATTGCGCTAAATTAATTATTCAATCAGGTATTGCAAGAGTATTCTACTCAGAAGACTATAGAGATATGGGAGGAGTAGAACTTCTAGAAAAAGCAGGTATCGAAGTAAAAGAGGTTATATGTTGGAACGCAGAGTAGACAGTATTATTAATGACTCATTAGCTAAAGGTGTATTTGGTGAAGACTTTGCATTTAGAACAGGGCAAAGAGAAGTTATTGAAGCTATCTGCAATCATTATCTTAAAGATCCAGAAGGGACTATTATTTTAGATGCCCCAACTGGAAGTGGTAAATCCCTAATTGCTATGTGGTCCGCGCACGTCCTAAAAGAATTAGGTAAAAGAGGTTATTTAGTAACCTCTGATCTAATGCTACAAGATCAGTATGAAGAAGACTTTAAAAGGCTAAAACTTAATTGGCCCAGTATAAGAGGAGTAGACAACTATAATTGTCACGTAAACGATCTGCCATTCTCTCTTGCTGATTGTAAGATGAAAGGTATTGGGTATGAAGCTGCTGAGAAACTAAAATGCTGGGGAACCTGTGGCTATCTACAGGCTAGATTGCGCGCAAAGGAGCTACCTGTAGCTCTCTTTAACTATTCATACTATCTAATACAAAGGAATTACGTAGAGGATAAGATGCAAGAACAAGACAGAGAGGTACCATTCCCTATAAGAGACTTTGTATTCTTTGATGAAGCACATAAGGTAGACAATATAGTACAGTCACATTTTAGTCCTAGACTAGAGATCAGTACACCAAAGTTATTTAAAGAGGTAAACAAGTTTATACAGAAGCATGGACTGCAAACTGCCTGGGTATCTGACAACAGAATAGAAGACATAGTCGACCGCTTAATGCGGGAAGACGATCACCAGGAGCTTATGAGGCACATCAGCGAATTCAGAGGTATTGCCAAGATTTACCGCAGGGCCAGAGCAGCGGCCCTTAAGGTCAGCAAACTACAGTATCGGACGGGAGACATCCCTAAAGAATGGCAGAGCTTTTTTGGGCGAATGGATAGACTTAAAGATATATGGTGCAAATTTGATGACTATCATGACATTATTAAGGAACTCGGCACTGATGCAATTGTTATCGATCGAAAAGAAACTGAAGTAAAATTCTTATGTTTGGAAGAGGCAATGATGATTGATAAATTTTTACAAAAGAAAAGTGGCTTTAAAGTCTTTATGTCAGCAACATTAGGTGATATTAAATCATTTGCAAAACATACTTCAATGGGTAATGCGAGAGTTATTAGGATGAGTAATAATTTTGATTACAAAAAATCCCCCATCGTTTTCATTAATAGGCACAAATTGTCTTTTAGAGAACGCGAACAAAATCTCCCTCATGTAATAAAGACCTTAGACAAAATCCTAGAGAAACATAAGGGACAAAGTGGAATTATTCACGCCGGTTCCTATCAGTTCATGAATGAAATAAATGCTAAATCAAAACACAGCTTTAACCTAATAAGCTATGACATGGCAAAAGAGAGAAGTGGCGCGATTGATTTGTTTAACAGATCTGAAGGTAAGGTCTTAGTTGGACCATCTCTATTAGAAGGGTTAGATCTTAAAGATGACAAGTCTAGATTTCAGATCTTCTTTAAAGTACCCTATCCCTCATTAGGCGATCCTCTAGTGAAAGCTAAGATGAACACATTCCCTGGATGGTATGATTGGAAAACAGGGATAGCAATACAACAAGGTGCTGGAAGATCTATAAGATCTAAAGATGATTGGGCAGTTACCTATATTTTAGATGCGTGCTTTAGAAGCCTGATAAATAAACAGGGATTCTTTCCACCATCATTTGAAGAAAGACTTAAAACAATATACTAATGGCATATACTTTACAAATTATCGACAATTTCTATAATAACCCTGATGAGGTTAGAGATTTTGCACTAAAACAAGAATTCGGAGTAACTGGAAATTATCCAGGGCAAAGAACAAAACCGTTTCTATCCGATTCTACAAAAGAATATATTGCATCACACTTAAAAGGTATTCATGGAGAGTCATACTTTCCAAATGAAACAGATTCTTATTGTGGTGCATTTCAATATACAACACAGGCTGATCGTACTTGGATTCATTCAGATGGAAACAATAATTGGGCAGCTGTATTGTATTTAACACCAGACGCACCTCTCTCAGGTGGTACTGGTATTTTTAAACATAAAGCAACCGGATTAGTATCAACTCCATTATTAGAAGATGGTAGCGTAGATCAAGCAACTTTAGATTTAATATATGAAGATTCAAGAGATATGACTAAATGGGAAATGGTGGATATGGTAGGTAATGTATACAATAGATTAGTAATGTATAATGGAGACCTATTCCACGCCTCTTTAGATTATTTTGGCAAGAATATTAATGACGGTAGATTATTTCAAACATTCTTTTTTAACACAGAAAAATAACAATATGGGATTTAACAAATTATACTTACCAGACCTAAGTCAATTACAACAACAATTAAAAGAAGAGGGTAGATCTGCATTCGTAGACTATTGGGAAAGACGTCATAATAAAGCCGACGCAATTATCGGGTCTTGCGACTCTTCTAACTTTATTAAACAATTATTAAATAGTGAGTATAATCATAGAGAGACTGGTCAACTTGAGTTTGACTTTAATGTCTAACAATAAAAATAAATATATGTCAACGGAAACTATCAAGCAAGAAGAACAAGCAATATATGTTTGGTCAAAAACAGAAAGAGCAGGAGATATAGTAACTGTCGAAAATGTAAAAGGTGAATTCACTTATTTTACAGACGGTACTCAGATATACACTGCATTAATTGGTGAAATGTTAATGCTAGCTAGAGATGAAGCTAATGCAGTTTCATTAGCTAAACCATTTAAGGTGCCAGTAAATACAGATATTGAGACTAAAGCACCAGAGTTAAAAGAGCCTAGTACAACATCGGGTGAATTTAATGTAATGCTAGAGATGCTAAAAAAGATTAGCTCTAAGAATAGTATTACAATGCCTCTTGAAATTAACGTTCCATCTAAAGAGGTGTATGATTTATTTAAAGATCAGATGGACATCACAAAAGCAGACTTAAATGAGCAGATTTTGGCGCTCGTATTAAGTCAGATAAATAACTTACAAGAACAATTAAAGCCTCAAGCTGAGGAATTTATTAAAAACTACTATAATGGCAAATCAAACAGAAAAAGAAGTAAAGCTAACGAAGGAACAACAAGAAGCACTGGATCAAGCGACAGTGAAAGCGCCCCAGATATCACCTATTAGTTACAATAGACGTCAAAGACGTTCTATGTTAAAACAACAAGGTGTATTAAAGTATTTAGGTAAGCTAAATTTCTTAGGTGAAGTTAGATCTAAATTTCGTGCTCAAAATATTGAGAATGGTAGGAAGTTGCATCAACAGAATTTAGATGCTCAAGATAAAACTACAGCAGTATTTCTTGAAGCTAAATTAGAATCTATGAAAGAAACATGGACCGAACAGGGCTATAATTCTAAAGAGATTGTTATGCTAGAAGAGGCATGGTCTTTAACAGTGATTAAAGATAAAGAAACTTATCGTGCAGATAAAAAAAGAGCTAGGGCTCTATCTAAAGAAGCGAACTCGTCGCTTTTAGCACGCAAAAACAAATAAGAAAACAGAGATGATTACAGTTCAAATTGAGCCTGCTGATAACGGGTTAGTTAAATTTTTGATTGATGATAATGTAAATGGCGGAGGTGAAGAATACACTTCTCGTTTCGTTTATGATTTTGATAGTGTCTCAGGTAGAGACAATCAAATTAGATTCTTAAAAGATCTAGTATTGGATTTAGGAATGACTACCGGAAGTGAACTTGATGTTGACAAGGTTGTAATTAAATCTGAATGGGGTAAACAATACAGCCCTACGGAAGTTGAATTGAAAAATAAGATTGTAGCTCTTACTAAAGAATTAAAAAGGTTACAGTCTATGAATACAAAATGACACTACAAATAGAAGGTGTTTGGTGTAAAACTAGAACTGAGTTTGAAAAATTAGCGAAGTCTGGAGATTATGATTTAACAATATCATATTTTGATATTGTGAATAGATTAGTCAAGAGTGATCCTTATAGTAAGGAGCCATCTGATATTATTGTATCTCTTTATATTAGAAAGTTAATACAAAAACTTATTAATGATAAAGAGGACAATAATGAAGCGAAACTATTATACATGTTTAAAAACTTAGATAGCGATGCTATTCTAAACTTTAAAAGTTTTATAGGAGACCTAACGATGGACCCGTATGACCTAGATCTAATTATTATCAATAGATGCGATTACCCTAAAAGGGGAGTACTCAGTAAGTTTGATAATGTTAGATTTATAGACCATGATTAAACATAAGATATTTACTAAAGGTGAATATGTACAAGCTCTAATATCAACAACACAAAACCCGAACGTACTTATTCCAATAAGAGCTCTAATTTACGACGTTAAATTTGACGATGTAAATCCTAGATATCAGCTCCGTATAAAAAAATTCTATGATAACATAGTCTTTTTAAAATCCTATCTATTTGGTGGTAGGTTTATCAGAGACTTTGAGGGTAAAGAAACTCGCATTAATCTAAAAAGACAAGAATATAAAACTGTTAAAACTTTAGAAGACAGAGTGTTTAATGGTGAAAAATGGAAACAATATCTTATTACAGTTGATTCAGTATTTTGTGTAAAGACCAAGGCTGAACAAGACATTCTATTTAATAAGATACAAGACTTTCAAACGGAAGTTAATCTAAAAGAGCTATATGAGCTCACAAGCCGTACTACATATACAGGCCAATACAATTTCCATAGTAAGGGTGAATATGTTAAAGCACTCGAAAAGTTTTTAGGAGATAGATATCCTAAAGATAAAGATTGGGTAGATACTATCTTATATAGACCTGACCATACTGAATTAGATCGCGGAGAGTGGATCTAATTATATTATCCTGATATATCGTGGGATATATATAAAAAACAAGTAGATTTATATGGACTTATCATTAGAAAGCATACTGCCCGGACCCCCTACTAAGTTCGCTTACAAGGATAATATAACTGGGGATGCAAAGGTCAGCGATGTGCCCCTTAACGCGGATGGTAGTATTGCTACACCTGCGTCTAATAATGCGACTGCCGTTACAAATTCTGATAATGCAGCATTAGGAGCAGATCAACAAGAAGCTGTTGAGCCAACATCTCAGGGGAATAGTACTATAGAGCTATTACCAGATGAATCTCGTGAAGTTCAAAGTAATTTTGGTAATGATAGGTTAGCATCAAGAGCTTTTAAAATTACAGATCCTGATAAGACTATAGAAGGAGTTAGTACTGTTAGATCAAAAGCTAATGCATGGACATTATTAAACTATAGAAACTATTCTGGTGGTACAACATACAGTGATCCTGATGTTAACCAATATAATAAAACAGTAATAGATTCACAAAAAGATAATATATTAAACCCTACTGCTAAGCGTATTGTAGAATTTTCTAATACTAACGGTGGTTTAGGTTTTGCATATTCATATAGAGATTTTATACAAACAGAACATTACGGTCAAATTTCAAATGAATATTTAGTTACTCTAAGAAGGTTCGCATTTCCAATTGGTGATGATATAATGAATACTAAAGGTATTGATGAAGGTGGAAAAGAATTTGATAAATCAGAACCGGATTTAGCTAGATGTATTACATGGTTATCACCTAAATTAGGTAATGACTTAAAAGAGATACTTTCATTTGGTGTTGGTTTTGGTTGGCAAGAAATTGAGTCTAAAGTTCAAGATGCAGCAACAGCAGGTAATGAAAAAAGAAGAGGTAGTCTTGGTTCTTTAATTGATGGTAGTCCTGTAGCTAAAGCAGTTGAAGCTGGAATAAATGGGAAAACTGCTGCTCAATCAGATCTGATTAATACTAAAGGACATGGCTTTGATCCATTAACTGATACGTATCCTAACTTTGTATACGGACCATATAATGCAATTAAATCTGTAATTGCTAGAGATGAAAAAGGATTAAAGTTTGATAATGAATTTACTCTTAACTTCTATTATGACTTAAGAGGATTCGAAAGTACGTCGCCTAAGGTGGCATTTATGGACGCACTCTCAAACCTTTTAGCTATCTCATATAACAATGCTCCTTTCTGGGGTGGTGCTACTAGACATACTGGTAGTGGTTCTACAGGTAAACCATTTGGTGACTTTGATAAACTTAAATCTGGAGACTACTCTGGTTACTTAAGTTCAGTTGCTACTCAATTAAAATCTTCATTAGGTGCAGGTTTTAGTGATATAGGTAAAGCTGCAAAGGGATTAATGAATGGTAAGGGACTTAATGCTCTTGGAGATTCTAAGATTATGGATAACTTGATTGGTGGTAACTTAATGAAAATGATGGGTTCGCCTTCTGGTGGAGATATCATTAAAGCATTCTTAACTGGTGATCCAACAGGACAATGGCATTTAACAGTAGGTAATCCTATGAACCCAATGTTAGTATGTGGTAACCTATGTTTAGAAAATACTAAATTTGAATTTGAAGGACCTATTGGTTTTGAAGGTTTCCCATCTAAGTTAAAGATGAGCGTAACTCTTAAACCTGGTAGACCTAGAGATAAATCAGAAATTGAATCGATGTTTAATGCCGGTAGAGGTAGAATGTATCTACAACCTGAGGTTGAAGGTAAATCACTTGACGATGTATTAGATGTATCGCAATACGGAAATAAAGATAGAAGTAGAATGACGGCTGATAGAGCATTACGTAATTCTGACTACGCAGCAGGATAATATGAATTTAAAGACACTTTTTAATAAAACTAAAGACGCTATTAAATACCATTTAGCTCAGCCTACCATGCTCTTCACGAACAGGTATGGAGATAATAGTGTATATGAGCACGTTGTTAAAGAAGATGAAATTGCTAGACCTGATCTTATTGCACTAGAGTATTATGGAGATCAAAGCAAAACTGATATCATTCTTAAATGGAATGGTATTTCTGATCCATTTAGTATGCAACCAGGTGATGTACTTGAAATTCCTAGTTCAGGAGTTCCATTCCATACATTAGAAAGACCTGGCATAACTGAAGATAATCCTATTAAGAATCAATTCTTACAAGATAAGAGATTACCTAAAAAGGATGATAGAAGATTAGATGCATTAAAGAAGAAATATAATAAAGAGGCTTTACTTCCTCCTAACGTAATTCCATTCGGTAAGAAGAACTATAAATTTGATAAAGGTCAAGTTATCTTTGGCGCACAAGCACAAAATGCAGAAGTTAACGATCCTGTAGTTAATAAAATTCTAGATGATATTATCGATACTGATGCTACAGATTTTACTCCAATAGAAGCTAATAGATTTTCATCTGGCTCTGGTGGTGGAAGAGGCTTAACAGAAACTCAACTTGATAAATTATTAGATAAAGGAGTTGGTCTTGGTAAAACATCATCTGGCGCAGGCGCAGGTACTGCAGGTAAAGGTACTACTGCAACTAACACGGGTAGTGGTATTCAAGATGGAGATTCTCCTGAAAATACAAACGATGCAAGTGATATAGCTAACGATGGCGCACCTTGTAATTAATACTAAAGTATGGAGTTAGATAATCACATATTAGCGGTAGTAGAACCGGCAATCCTGCCGACCGAAATTAAAATGGAAGCCCTATCTGAAGATCAGGGTGAAAACGTAGATAAGCAAACCAAAGAGATTGGTGGATTTGAACCTTTTATTTTATGTAACGGCGTACAAATTAATATTACTAAATTAGATTCTTTTGAATTAGATTTAAGTGGCATAATGCCATTATGTACTATTGATTTTACAGATAGTGCATTTGGAGTAGATTCAATGCCTAGGGATGGTGACTTCTTTACAGTACTTTTAAATTCAAAACATCAAGAGACTTTTAAATCAGTTCACATGGACTTTGATATTATTGAAGTGAATGCTGATGAAACTGGAGGTGTAATACTTGAAGGTATTTGCAAGATCCCTAGAATGTATAAAGAAGATTGTCAAGTATTAGATACTGAAACTTCGTTAAAACAATTAGAGCTTGTTGTAAGGGATTTAGAAATAGGACTTGCTACAAATGTAGATAGTACTGATGATAAACAGTCTAGAATACAGGCTTATGAAACATATCAAGACTTTATTACATCAATTATTGAAGATTCTTATATTTCAGACGAAGCATTTGTAAAGTATTGTGTTGACCAATATTATTATTTGAATTATGTGGATATTAATAAGATCTTTAATTCTAAAAATCCTAACCTAGATGAGGTAACTAAAGCATTAACTTCTTTTTCAAAATCAGAAGCTGTAAAGAGGCAAGTTGAAGATACAACAGATTCAGATAACATTGAAGTACCTTTATTATTGACTAATCATTTAGACGTAAGAGGTTTAAGTTGCTATATTGAAAAACAACAAGTGGTTAATAATTCATCTAAGATTAGTTTGACTAATGGTCAATCTAGGAATATACAATTATATGATAATAATTCTGAACCTGGAGAAAGATTTCAAGAATTTACTATTGAGCCTTTAGCAAGTGAAGAAATGTCTCAGCTTGATGAACCTATGAGAGGTAATAAAAAAGATGAGAGGTATAAAGATCAAGTTAAGTACAAATATATGGGTAGACAAAACGCAGGAGATGATGGCCTAGGTAATACTCATGCTAATGCAACATATACAAAACTACATAGACAACAAAACCAAATGGAAGTTGAGAAGATGAAACTTAAAGTTACTTTAAGTGGATTTAATTCTGCAATCTATAAATTCTGTAAAATACCAGTATTAATGTATCATTATGCTGGAGACTCTATTGAAGCGGAACAAATGGCAGATCATTTTAGAGAAGAGGCTGGTTTAAAAGAAAGACCGTTTGGTGCTGCGGCTCCAGAAGCAGGGAAAGAAGGTCTATCGCAAATGATGGATAAATTCTTATCAGGTTTTTACATTGTAGAAAATATTAATTACCGATTCAATAAAGATGAGGGTATTGTAACAGACGTTACTTTAATGAGAAGAGAGTGGCCAAGTCGTTCTCGTAATTTAAGTTAAATAAAATCAGGATAAATACAGTATGTCAGAAAAGATTGATTTAGATTTTAAGAGTAGAAACGAGTTTAGAAAGGGCATGGAAATGCGCAGGATTGATGAAGATCCTACCTATCTAAGTTTTATGATATTATTTCACTATAATGACCATAGTAGTGTGGGCCACTCGCCCCTACTTGATGGTACGGCTGAAAAATACTTAAGAAATGTAATACGAGATGATGTTGGTGAGGCATACGCTAATAATGTAAAAAACTTTGTTAGAGTATTAAGAAGAGTTAATTCAGAAATGCCTTGGTTTTGGCAAGGTATGAAAGGTCTAGAGACTGCACTTAATTATGGTGACATGTCTGAACCTTGGAGAGGTGCTGAAAAACCTACAATAGAATTAGAATGCTTAGAAGAAAACGTTGAACTAACAGCAATCGGTCTAATGGATCTATATAAAAGATCTTGTTATGATTTTGAAAGATATGTAGAAGTTGTTCCTAAAAACTTAAGAGAGTTTTCTTTTGATGTAATTGTATCTGAAGTTAGAGTATTTCAAAAAGACACTAATGCTAGAAACATGGGGTTAACTGATGATGAAGATTCTGTATTTGGAGGAAATTCATCAAATCAAACTGCTAACTCTATAACTGTATATGATACACAATTAACTAATAAGGACTTTACATCAGCAGATGTTACTCCTTTTATTAGATTAAGATTTACACATTGTGAATTTGATATTAACTCGATTGCTGATTACTTTGCTGATTTGAGTAAAAATCCAGAATTAAAGAAACCTAATATTAAAATTAAGTGGGGTACTTGTAGACAGATAGATCAAAAGTTAGGTGCTAACCTATTTAATGAATCTGCACAGGGATCTGCTGCTGATAAATCTAGAGTAGAAAAGGCTTCAGATGTTGCAAGATTAGAAGATGGTGCAGGTATAAAAACATCACAAAAATATTTAAAAGCCCTTAGAGGTAGAACTATTGGTAAGGTTGAATCTGCTATTGACGGATTTAAAGATGCAGCGGCAGCTCAAAAAGATAGTATTGTAAATTCATTTAAAAATCCAGATCAACCAGGTATAGTTAAGAATTTATTAGATAAGGCTGAGAGTGATTTGCTAGGAGGTTTACTTTTAGATAATGTACATGGTCTAGGTAGTAGAATTAACAATATTGCTACTGCTGTAAAAACAGGTAGCTTAAATGCAATTGGAAATGTAGTTGGTGATATGCTAGGGTCTAAAAATCCTTTAGAAAATGGAGGAGTTGGTGGTTTAGGCAATATGTTTAATGAAGGTATTGATAGCACACCAGACGGTAACCTAAAAGATAATGTGTACGACGCAACCGCCGGAGACAATGATAACTTAAGTCCAGATAATGTACATGGTAATACAACTCCAGATACTGATGGACCAATAAACGAAAACGTACATGAATAACGATGAGCTTTATAGAGATAATTTACGAGAGACACATTGGTTAGGTGAAGTAATTATTAATGAAGACCCACTACTTCAAGGTAGATGTCGCGTCAAAGTATTCGGTAAATTTGATAAACTACCAGATGAATCTATTCCATGGGCAACTCCTATGAATAGAGATCAGGTTGGATCTCATGCAGTTCCAAGAGTTGGTGATATTGTTGCAGTTAGATTTGATAACGGTAATATCTACCACCCAGAATATTGGTTTCAAGTAGATCAGAATGATGACCTAAAAACAGATATATTAGAAGCTTCTGATGCACCGCAAGATGTAATTAGTTTAGTCTACGATGCAGAAAGAAATGTTAGAATATATCATTCACCAGAAGATGGCTTAGTGATTACAAGAGGAGAAGGTGCTAAAGAGCGTCCAATGTTACAGATTGATGAAGAAGGTTTTATTAAGATAAGTACAGACGCTAAGATCTTTTTAGATTGTGGAGATATATTTGTATCTAATGAAGGAGAACCTGGAGCAGATGAAACTGAACCTGCAGTAAGAGGTCAATCTTTACAGGATTGGTTACAAGCATTATTAGATGATTACAATGCACATATTCATCCAACAGGCGTAGGACCATCAGGTCCACCAATGCCTCCTACTCCAACAACTGTAGCAAAATTATCTAGTACTCATATTAACTATCAACAAAAGAACAAGTAACTATGCCAGCGAATTGGGGAGCATTTATTCCAGCTTTAAGCAAAACGTTACAAAGCCAACAGTTTACTAAACCAGGAGGGGCAGGCATTTCTTATGCGCTTCCAGTACAAGAATCCAAGGTTGGTAATCCTCTTAACTCTGCATTAAAATCTAATCAAGCAGATTATATTAATGCATATAACCCACAACCACTTTCAGGTAGATATGACTTTGGTAAACAGGTTGCTCAACATTATTTAGATGCTGTAAAAAGTTTGGCGATGACTCATGTTGGAGCTCTTCATATTAATAATCCAGCTGCTGAGGCTCTTTTAAAAGAAGGGTATGGTATTGCATTCGAAAGACTTTTAAGAGAGGGTGATATACCTCTAATGGACCAATACGATGAAGATGGTAATCTAACTGAAATGGGCAAAGAGTCTCATCCTGCCTATGCTGATTTTTGTGAAACTTATGAAGAGCCAACTGCAGAAGATTTAGCTGCTTTAGAAGAAGAGAACAAAAAAGCTTTTAATAAGTTTACATCTCCAGAAAATGCAGCAGAATATGAATTGTATAAATTTAAGTTCTATCAATTTCCATGTTTATCAGGTGAAGAATCTCAAGAAGAATTAGAAGTTATTTTTGCAACTAGAATTTTAATGGGCTATAAATTTATGTCAAGTGCAAGTTCAAGATGGGATTATTTTGTATGGGCATGCCATTTAGGTAAATTTAACTATTCAACAAATGTAGGACTTGGTAATAATGATTTACCATATCCTAATATAAACAGTAAGGCTAGAAGTCAAATCGCTTCAGCAGGATATGATTATGAAAAATTAGCAGATAATGTTTCTAAATATGTACGTGTTGCAATCTTAGCAGCACATCCTAAAAGAGATAATGACAGTGGGACTGGTACTAATTCTGCAATTAAAAAGAGAATCCAAAGGACTGCAGTAAATGAAATTGAATTTCCTACGCTATTAGATCCAGATGGTAAAGACGTTACTCCTACATATTGTCCTATAAATCCCTATAAAATACAAGTGGCTTATGACTTTGAACATGACCCACCAGAAAATCCAAGTAAAAGACCTAAGATTCTAACTTCTAATGTGATTGCTTGTTTTACATATTATCCAAATAAAAGAACTGGAGGCCAACCATATATTGTTAACAATGTTAAAGTTCAATTTAGTAAAGGTACAAATAATGTCAAGTATGAAAAGACAGTTAGTTGGGTAAAATCAAAATATGAAAACGGTGAGTGGAAAAACCATTGGAGAAAAGTACCTGCTAATAAACTAAAAGCTGCAGCATATAAAGCAGATGCCCAAAAGGCTTTCTTTGAAATTGACCCATTACCAGAAGGAACTCTATTTAAATTTGAATATCATAAAGCTCTTTGTGCAGCAAAGAAGGCTGCATCTTGTGATGAGCCAATGGCTGAGGTGTCACATCCGTGGGATCCAAGCGGTGAAACTCCTGGAGGTAAAACCTATAGTGGAGATCCTTATATGATGATGGCGAGAGTTACAATAGCATACTGGTATGCTTGTGTTGTAAAACCTTTTCAACCGGTAACTCCAGCTCCACCTGCTTTAATTCCTCCACCTCTAACAGGTATTTACATTCCAATTTATTATGGAAGTGCAAATAGACTTGCAAACAATTTAAGAAAGGCATGGAATACAGGTAAATCATTTGCAACACCTGGAACTCAACAACCAGCATCGACGTCTACCGCAACAGCAGTTGCAGGAACTTATGCCCTGCATCTACTTGAATTTAAACTTTTATATCTTGGTGGTATTCCAACTCCGTTTGGCCCAGTGCCTATGGTTGGTTTTGTACCGATTACATTTTAACCCCAGTCTTTTTCGAAAGTATACCAATGGTCTGCTGATGCACAGTCTCTACAAGCATCAACAACAAGTGTTACTTTATCTTCCATTGTTAACATCGGTAGAATGGCTCCTACATGCATCTCAACCAACTCACTGTTTGGCATATATTCAGATACATGATTTGCAATTCCAGTAATAAGTCGGAATGCATTATCTTCTACAGAATTAAATCTTGTTCCTTGGTGATAGTTAACCTTAGGATCTGCTGTTGCTAGTTCCCATAGTTTTTCAATACCTATAAGATCTCTAACATCTTGGCAGATTTCTAGGATTGCGTCTTTATGCTTAAGAACAGCCTGGTAACCATGACCACCTACTCCATTGCATTTTACTTCGTTTACTTTAAATTTACTCATATATTATTTATTTTAATTACAGTACTAATATACGAAAAATATTTGACATAAAAAAATATTTCGGCAACTATTTTCGGTAAAAAGCCAACTCTTTTTGTAATCGATATATAAATCATACCAAAATACATTTTTCACTATCTTTAAACGTTTAATTTCCATATTAGTTATTTGTCTAATCATGATTAACTTTGCTGAAGAGAATAAAATCGCAGCGGCAAAGGAACGTATTACTACTTTTAGAAAAACCGCAACAGTCAAGGAAGTATTGAATAATAAGAGCATACTTAAATTTGTAACTGATTCTATTTTAAAGCCACTTCCTAGAAGGTCTCCATATATAATAACTAAAATAGCACCTCTTCGTTTTAATATCATAGGCTTAACTACTCAAATTAAAGAAGATGTATATTTGATTCAATTAAATAGCATTTATCCTGTTGATATTTTGCAAAGAACAATGTTTCATGAATTAGTACATGTTTTACAATTTGATAGACGATACTTAATAGAAGGTTTTGGTGTAGTCTTTTGGAAGGGTGAAGCGAGTTCATGGAATGTGCCATGGGGAGCAAGGCCATGGGAAATACACGCTGAAGAATTAACGGATCAGTTTTTTGTACCCTCATTTGAAGAAGATATATAAACTATATGAAAACACCGATTGTTAAGTATAGCGATAAGTTTTTAAATAACATTAGCTGGTTTATGAGAATTGGTGGTATTACACTTTGGCCATTTGTGGTTTTAAGAGAAAGATATAATTCCACTGCTTATTTTAAAAATAAAGCTAAAAGAATTATTAACCACGAGTCTATTCATATTAAACAACAAGAAGAGGTTTTAGTTTTGCCGTTCTATATTTTATATGTATTGGAGTGGTTTATTAAACTATTTTTTTATGGCAAGAAATCTTACTATAATATTTCTTTCGAAAGAGAAGCCTTTGATAATGATGATAACTTAGATTACCTAAAAACTAGAAAAAAGTATGCATGGATAAAACGCATACTTAAGTAGATATATAATATGTTAATACCTTTAAATAAAAATAAATGTCAGATCAAAAAAGACGCAGAATAAACACTGTAGCCAAAGAGGCACCTACCGTAGAACTAGTCAAAGAGGCAGTTCAAGAAACAACACAACAATTTAACGAGGCGAATGATGCCGTAAAAACTGGAAATGATTTTTCAGAGTTTTACGATGAATCTGGTGAGTTCCTATGGGATGCTTATGAAAGCACATGTCCTACTAGATATAGAAAACCTAACCCACATATTAAGACGAGAGATGGTGATAAGGTATATTCTAGAGAGCCTTATGCTCAAGAGCTTTATGATAAGATATGCGATCATAGCGTAGATATTAAACCTGAATTATTTGAGGGTGAAATTCACGAAGGCGTTATTTATGCAGTCGATCAAAACTTTATTACTATAGATATTAGTTATAGAGAATTAGTTTATGTAAAAGCTAATAAAGAATCTGAAGAAGTTAGACAACTTAGACCAGGAGATGAAACTGCTGTATTAATTACAGAAACTAAAGGTACATTAACTGGAACTATTACTGGAGGTGTCAAGCACAAAACATTTATGGATCTTAGAGGAGCTATCGAAGAAGGTAATACTGCTTGGATTGGTCAAGTTAAAAACATGATTGAAAATGGTGGCTATATTGTAAGAGTACAAGGAGTTGATTGCTTTATGCCAGGTTCACTTGCAGGTATTAATAAATTATCTGACTTTAGTTCTATTATTGGAGAAGAAATATATGTTGTTCCTGTAAGCTTCTCATCAGATAGAGGAACAATAGTAGTATCACATAGAAAATATTTACAAGCATTAATTCCATCTGCCATCCAAGATCTAAAAGATAATAGAGGTGTTGAAAAAGAAGGTAATGTAACTGGAACTGCAAAATACGGAGTATTTGTAGAATTTGATAAATGTTTAACTGGAATGATTCATAATAATGAATTAGATGAAGATACTCAAGCTAAATTTAAAGCTAGAGATATTAAACCAGGCGATCCAATTAAATTCTTTGTAAAAGATATTATTAGTAATACTAAAATTACGTTAACTCAAAAAGAGTCATCAACAGTAAATCCATGGCAAGATATTTCATCTAGGTATCAAATACCATCGGTGGTTGAAGCTAAAGTAAAGACTAAAAAGGACTACGGTATTTTTGTAAATATCGAAGAAGGCGTAACTGGACTTTTACATATTAGTGAATTAAGAGATTTAGATCTTAATGACTATAATGCTGGAGATTCTATAAGTGTACAAATTACTAGGATCGATGAAGCTACAATGAAAGTCTTTTTAAAGCTTCCTTAATAACTACTTAAATAGAGTGTGATATATATTGAAAAGTAATATCATACTCTTAATATGCAGAAATTAACAAGATCTTCAGATAGGCACTCTGTTTTAAACGCAAGCCAAATTGGTGTTGAATTTGAATTCTATTCAAACTTAGAACTTAAAGAAACACAAACTTCTTTATCTGATCTATTAAATAGAAAGATAAAACTAGAAGATAAAGCACATTCTGACTTCCAACCAACGGCGGATGTTTTTAAAATGGAACCTGATATGTCAGGTGGTAAGGGATTAATTGAGCTAGTTACTGGCCCAATGCCATACTATAGTGCTAGAGTTGTAATTCAAAAAATGTTAAGATGGATTGATACCAATGGTTATACAAATGACCGTGCTTCAATTCACCTTAATATGTCTTTTAATCCGGATTATTTAGAAGATCCGAATATGATTACTAAAATGTCAGTTCTTAAATTTATTTTAGAATTTGACGAGAATCGAATTTACAAGTATTTTCCAAATAGAGAGAATTCAACTTATGCAAAATCTATTAAATGGGTTATGCCTAAGAATGAAGCCTTTTACTATAATGAAAACTTAATTAATTCAGATAACTTTACATTTGCTAATACTAAATATTATGGTATTAACTTTGAAAAGGCACAAAAGAATTATTTAGAGTTTAGATATATTGGTGGTAAAGATTATGAGAAACGATTAGATGATATTTTACATTTAGCTAATGGTTTTATTATGTCAATATGGAACTCTTGTTACAATCCAGTATATTCTCCTGCTAATAAAATTGAGCTAAAACGAATTTTAGAAAAGAATAAACCTCTGATGGAAATGCTAAAAGATCATAGGGCGATAAATAAATATTGGAAGGAGATAAATATATTAGTAGATTTGCAATCTGACGAACAAGTAATTAAAGTCCAATGGGATAGATTTAAAACTAAAGTTCTAGATTTACTTGCACATGGCTCAATGGAATCGGGTACAATTAACTACGATTCTGATTATAGTCAAGTACAAGTAAAGGACGGTGTTTTTAGAACAGCTTACTTGTTAGATGGATTTGAGTTTATCAATTGCGAAATATCTGGAAATATTGAAAATAGTGCAATTTACGGTGGTAAAATAGAGGGAGCTCAAATTGTACGCTCTCAACTATACCAGGGATGTGAAGTTAATGATTCTAAAGTAGAATCTTCTTATGTTCATGGAAGTTGTACATTAGAAAACTGTTATGTCTTTGGAAGAGACGGTATCTTTAAAGGCAAAATGAATGGCGGTATTTTTAGAGAGGGAGGAGTTGGAAACAATGCTAGATTTTCTGAAGAAACTGAAGTAATAGTAAGCACAAAAATAAAATCATAAAATGAGTGAAATTAGACAAGGTAATGATACTAATCTAGGAACTGAAAGAGATTTCGGTACTGGATGTCTTAATGCATTTTTATCAGAACTGGGAGATGACATGACTGGAGCTTGTATGGTTCCTGTTAATTTGCCACAAAGAGAAATAATTAATATAGTTAAAAGAGCTAAAAAATGGTTCTATAAAAACTATGAAGATTCTGTTAGAGAGAATTATTATGTAATACCTAAAGATGTATTCGACTCTGCATATTTTAAATCTAATAGATCGTTAAACCTACCTGGAGCTGAGGCAGATGGGTCTGGTGCAGTGTTTTCTGTATTTGGTGTATATGACACTGGATCTGGATATAATTCGACTGGCGCTGGCTTAGATGTAAGATTTCAACATGGCGGTGATTTTGCATTAGAAAAAATGTTGTTTAGAGGAATGTATGACGGATCAGGACCTGCAGAAGCTGCAGAAGAATTACAGTATTATGTATTGAATGCTTCTATGGCAGATCTATCTAGACAAATTATGGAAAATCCTATTTCATTTAGTTATACTAGATTAAATGGTGATTTAAAGATATTAGGAGATACTCCTAAAAGTGATGTTGTATTAAATGTATACGAGACAATTGAAGATTGTGCGTTATACGAAGATGAAGTATTCTTTAGATACTGTTCAGCTAAGATTAAGCAATCCCTAGGTGCTAAATTAGGGATCTTCAAGTTTGCATTACCTGGTAATGTAGAATTTGACTACGACGCAATAAAAGACATGGGAGACACCGAGTTAGAGTCTATTATTGAAGAGATAAAAGGAGACGAAGGAGTGGACTGGATGTTCCACTCTTAAAAGTCGAATACATATATAAATGGATTTTTATATTAAACATATAGGTGACCCTAATTATCAAACTAATGTGGTCGTAAACAACGGAGAGATAGAGCAATTAATGGCTCAAATTGAAACTGTTTTATTTACCAGAAAAAGAGATGTACTAGGAGAGCCTGGCTTTGGCTGTAACTTAGATGATATGATCTATGGATTAAACCAAAGTGAATATCAAATTAAGAACGAAATCGAAAGCCAATTAATGAATTATGTACCACTGGCACGTAAGTATTCTACTCAAGTTGCAGTTGAATTTTATAGAGGTGAAGTACGAGATGTTGCTTACATTGATATTACTATTAATAACGAGTACATAATCCAAGTAAATTTAAGATAAATAGATAATGGCTGAATTAAAATTTTTAAGCACGTTAAGAGCTACCGCGAACCAAATCAAGGCAGATTCTCGTACATATATCTCAAGGGTATATAAACGTGCTAATACGCTTTTTACCGAAGCATCCCCATTTGCTCAAATAGTAAATGTAATGGCTGAGCTCGGTGAATTAATCATGTTCTACATAGAAGACTCTACTGTTGAACAAAACATATACACTGCGCAACAACCAGAATCTATTTATGGTTTATCGAGATTAGCTGGCCATGATGCTACTAGAGGTTTTGCAGCAACTGGCGAAATAGAATTTAGATGGAAGGTTGGTGCTGATTTAGGTAAGCTTGCAGGTACTGGTTTAAATATTGATGCAAGAGCCGAATTACAGTGTGAACAAAACGGAATGAAGTATACTCTATTGACTTCAAAGGAAAGATATAGATTAGAAAAGTCTAATAAGTATAAAATTAAAACTGCAATTATACAAGGTGAATTTGAAGAACAAACATTTACTTCAACCGGAGAATCAATGCAATCATATAATGTAAAAGTTAATAAGTTAACCGATCATTCAATGGTGAGTGTTTCTGTTAATGGTGAGAAGTGGAGCAAGCACGATTCTATGTATGACTTATTAAGTGATGAAAAAGGATTTATACTTAAGACTGGTATTTCAGGTGGACTTGATATTTATTTTGGAACTGGTAATTTTGGAGCAATACCTCAAGCAGGTGCTGATATTGCAGTAGAATATGTAAAACATTCTGGTGCTTTAGGTAACTTAGCAGATGGACAAGACTTAGTATTCCAATGGAATTCAGAAGGTACTGATTCAAACGGAGACGAATGGGATTTAAATGAATACTTAGAAATTAATATTACATCTTCTCCTAAAATGGGAGCTGATTCTGAATCAACTGAGTTTACAAAATTAATGGCGCCTCTAACGTCCAAATCGTTTGTTCTGGCGACGCCGGATAACTATGAGTATTTCTTATCAAGATATGGTTTATTCTCTTATGTGGACGCTTACAATACAACAGAAGACCAATATTTAGATGATGATAATGTTATCTATATTTTTGCAGTCCCTGATGTTAAAAGAAAACTATTAGCTTCTCAAGATTATTTTTCTATTCCAGAAAACGAAATGTTCTTTGACCAAAATGAATATGATAAAATGTCACAAGTAATTCAAGACAGTGGCCAACAAATGGTTACAACTGAAGTTGTTTTTGTGAAGCCTAAAGTTAGAAAATATAGTATGGATATCAATATTAGATATTTTGAAGGACATACAAGACAAGAAATATTTACAGATGTTAGAGAGGCTGTAAGTAATTACATGTTAAATGTAACAAGAAGAGATAAGCTACCTAAATCTGATATTGTGTATATCCTTGAAAAGATTGAAGGTATTGATGCAGTGAATGTGAGATTTATATCTGAAACAGAAGAGACAGCTAGAAGATTAGGTTATTATGATTCTAAAACTGTAAGTGTTGTACCACAAGAGCCTGTTTTATTAGAAGATATTGGTAATGGTAAACAAAAGTATATCTTCTTTAAACAAATAGAAGAAGTTAAAACAATTCCTGTAGATGCAAGTACAGCAATTCCATATAAAGTCGCTGGTTTAGATGAATGGGGTGATATAATTATGGAAAAAGAAGAGATCGCTGTTTTTAGAGGCGGATGGCAAGATAGAGATGGTGATGTAATTATAGATGACGCTCGTATAAATGCGGAAGCTGCACTTAGTGTTAATTTTGATAGTGAGCCAGTACCTAGAACAATTTACACTAGAGTACAAGCTGGAAATAGACAAGCCCTAAAATAATGTTATTTAAAGATTTATTAGTATACAAGCGTAAGAGGTTATATAAAGTAGCTAAGCATAGAAGAGACAATCTTAAGAACACGAGGTATGATTATTCTGCAAAAACTTCTGGTTTAATTTCTAAAATGCTTTCTAGACATATTTTTAGAAATCAAACAATGAGAGAGTTTCTTATGTTTGTAAACGATTTTCTTTTAAATCTTTTAGATCAAGTTAGATACTTAAGAAATTATACTAACTATACAGTAGAAAAAGACAATACTACAAGTAAATAATATGTGGAATAATCTAAGATTCTTTAATGGTACTACAACTGAACTACAATTAGCTCAGGATGTTGATGGTATTTGGACCGGTAAAGTCTTTTTACCTGAAGTATCTGCTGGCCTATATGAAACGATTAATCTCTTTATATTAGAAGATGTTATGGAACAAAATGGTGGGCCAACAATTAGTAAGCCACACCAACCTGATGGGATTAGAACTTCATTTAAGTTTTCATGGGAAGCTTTAGAAAAAGACCAATCTAAAGATGTCATTATGTATGGCATGAGCGTAGATGCTGGAAAGGCTTTTGTAAAAGAATTAAAAAACCAAGAGTTAGAGCTAGACTCTAATAATATTGTATCACAGGATGCTAGTTACTATAAGACTGTTGTCTATCCAATCAATACTGCTTTACAAATTAATATTGCTGTATCTTCACAAGATGCAGGTATTCATAAAAGAGTATTATTAATAAGTGATACTTTAGGCGGTGCTATTGCTAGAATAGAATTTTATGGAGAAGTTGAAGCTGAAGATGAAAGACTAAAAGTTCTTTTAGCTAACTTAGGTTCATCGTTAGAGGAAGAAGATTTTATGCTATTTAAAAAGCATGATATTTCTGAGATGCACCCTGATTATCAACTACTAAACCAAAAGAGAAAAGAGTTGCTTCTAGAGATGAACAACATCAAACCTTTTGTTGGAACATATAAAGCCATTTTGAATGCAATTGATTTCTTTGGCTATGATAAAATTACTCTTAAAGAATATTGGATCACGGTAGATAAAGATTCTAAAACATTTGGAAAGCTACATGCAATTCCAGTACCTAACTCTTCAGTAAGAGGAGAGATGACTAGAAAGCTACTTAAATTTAAGATGCCTTCTAAAACTCAAAAGAAGACTAGTAGATTTTCATTAGTCTACAGATTAAATGAGCCTAATGGTACTTTTGATCAGTGGGATTTTGCTAATGTTGATGAGGTATTTGATTATACTCCTGAAGAAGTCTTAATTAAACTATATGGTTTAAAGAATAGATTACAAAGAGATTTTTTACCCCTAGAAGCTAAAATTATAGATATCACAGGGGAAGGCGACTACTTCACTCAGAAGAATGTCAACATGTGGAAGATTCAAAATCCAATTAGTTTTTTCAGTGAGGGACATAGAGTTAAGTTTGATGTATTTCCAAATAATAGAGATCTTTTTATTGAAGACACTTCACTGGTTTTAAAATCAGTATTAGATCAAGATGCTACTGGAACTAATTACGATACATTCCTAAATTTAGGAATTGGTAATGAGTCTACTTTAACAGCAGCTCAGAGAACTGAGATGAAATCTATCTGGGAAACTTTCTATGAAACATATCATGACAGAAGCCTAGAATCATATAATGCTAATTACGCTGAACATGTAACTCCAATTGGATGTCCGGTTATTTTAGATTCAACTGAATCATGGGATGATATTTGGGATGAAGCTGTTTTTGTTTGGGATGATGCAGTAGATGCTAATCAAAACCTAAAAGTAACCTGGAACAACTGGTATAAAAGATGGGTATATGAAATTGAATGGATTATTGATGGACCGAATGGATTCCACCAAGAATATAGAGGTCCGGTTGACTACCTAGATGCACAGAACGAGGCTACTGGCGATTATAGAAGATTACCTATTAACTTACCATTCGTTGGAAGTTATACAGTAGAGATGAGACTATATGATCTATTTGGACACATGTCTTACTATAAAAAATCTGATATAATTGATGTTAAATTAAAAGAGATCGAATTATACGGTGTTTACAAATGGTTAGATAAAGATGCGAAAGGTAATGCTGCGACTTGGGATTCTAAGTTTTTAGATTGGAATAAGTCAGGTGGTTATTATGATTTCCCACAAGATAATACAGATAAAGTTGAAGATAGTATTGCAACTTTCTATTTAACACTAGATAGAGCAAACTATACAAAAGATGCAAAAGACCAAGGTGTTAGATTTTCTACTGTTAGAAGATTTCAAGACATATATTCTGATACAGGTTATTCTGAAACTACTGGTCCATACCAATGGGGCGAATCTTCATTTAGATGGAAAGATTCTGAACATAATTGGTGGGACAATATGAGAGTGGGCGCAGATTTAACAGCATCATTTAAAATAGATTGGATTGAACAAGGAGATATTTTAAAAATAACTCATAAAAATCCAATAACAAATGCAATTAGCATAGGAACTCACGTAATAGCGTCGACAACTCCTGCTAATGCTACTCAAATTACATTATGGGAAGCTATTGTAGCAGAATTAACTGCAAGCACAGACCCAGTTATTTCTAAATTCAACTATAATTTAGTTGCATTAGACGGAGACGGTGATGGAGATATAGAGTCTCAAGGTGGACAAGATCAATTCCAATTCATTTTATGTGTTGGTAAAGAGTATTCTAAAACATACGATTTTGAAACAGCAATAATTGAGAAGTTTGATCCAAATTCAATCTCGGCTACAAGTGGTGACGTCCATGTAGTTCACTATAATCCAACATGGGATAATGTAAAAGTATTTAAAAACTATGCGGTAGTCGAAAGATCTACCCATTTAACTATATCAACGGATATTTCTAAGTTCCCTGGGGCTAAAAACCCTAAGTGGACTATTACTAATATAAGTAACCCAGAAATCAATGATATATACTATAATAATATGTGGCTCACGTACATTTTCCAGAAGCCGGGTGATTACTCGATACAACTGGAAGCGGAAGACACGTATGGAAATAAGAACGTTGTAAAACGCAACATGTTAAAAGTAAAATAAACGAAAAAATGGCAAACATTACTGAAATTTTAGGTACAGACTCGGTATCATCTTCTAGACCAGTTATCAATAGTAACTTTGAACTATTAAACGACGAGCTAGCTTCTATAACAGCATTATTAAATCCTACTACTGCGGTATTAACGGGTTTAACAAACGCTACTGTAGCAGCTTTAAACGTTGTTGATGGTTCCACGTTATTATCGGTTAGTTCTTCAGGTGCTTCAATCGGTACAGCAGCAACTTTTTCATCATCTGTAACTTTTGGTGCTCAAATCATCAAATCAGGTGTTATAGGAACAGCAGCCGCACCGGCAACAGGAGTTCAATTAACTCCAACATCTATCACTAAGGGTTCATATCTTATTGATGGTGCATTCACTCTTCCAAATGGAAGTGATGGAATTGAAGTAACGTTAATCAATAAGTCTAATGCTGCAGCAGCCGTAACAGGTACGCTTGGCGCGACTACTATTGAATTAACAGGACTTAACTCAACTGTAACATTAAGATGCTTTGAGAACACATGGTATGTAATTAGCTCACACGCTTGTACAATATCATAAATTAAACAAAAAACCGAACTGTAGATGGCAACTCCGTTAGTTAGAATACCGCAGCCGCAAGGTGGCACAATGTATGCTTTCGCTTCAGCAGCGAGAGATATTACTAGGGCCTTTAATAGTGCAGATATCAATTTTGAGTTTAGTAAATACGCTTTACTAGACCTACCTGATTTCACGCAATCTGTGGCCAATGAAAATAGCATTGACTTTGGATTAAATCTAAAGCAACCCTCTGGTCAACCATATATTGCCGGCATGCCAAATGTGGATTTCGCACAGACATTCCAAAACTATGCATTAAACTTAGAAGAGATTCTTTTAGGTGATGATGATTACGATCCAATCATTTTAGCATCTGATGCTGAAAAGATTTTCTTTAAGTGGTTATCTGCGCTAGGTGCAATAGATTTTAGATCAACTGACTCTAACGAAAGTTCAACAGGCGCATACGCTGAAAACGATAACGCGATCTTAGGAGGCTCTAACTATGATAAAGTAGTAAAGTACTTAGGTAGTATAGACGCAGAGAACGACGTAGCATATCAAGGTAACACTTATCACGAGGTTTATATTAACGTACCAACTTCGGTAGGTTATACCCCTCTGGTATTGTTTAAGCCAACAGAGTATAATACATCAGCGACAAAGCTTTATCCGTCAGATGTAAATGCAGCTAACGTTGAAGGTAGAGAGGGACAAACACATCCAGATCCTAATATTAATTTAGAACCAGTAGTTGATAATCATACATTAGCATCAGGACCTTTTTATGAGATCCAAACTAATGCTACTAATTCTGTACAAGTTGATTGGGACACTCTATCATACGAGCCTATTCAAAATAATCCAGACGTTAAGTCTTTATTAGATTATGCGAAGACGGGACAACAGTTTAAGTTTAATGCTGTTTTAGTTTATTACGATTTATATAGCTCTTCAGTACCTGCAAATAGAGCAACGAACCTATATGGTATCTTAATATTAGATGATATTACAGATTCACCAGGTCCTGGTTCAAAAATACACGAACAAATTAAGTTTAAGCCTAATGAAGTAACTGGTTTAAATGGTAATGCGTTCTCATTAAAATTAAATCTTAAATTTAATTCATCTCTAGATAACGTTGGAGTTGAGACAAGTGTTAATGACTTTACTACTTTCTCAATGGATCTTTTTATGGACACTACAACTGCCCTAGAGAATGCAACAGATTTATTATTACAGGCTAATAATAGATATTCAAAAATTGTAGATAGATTAGACTCTTTAGAGAATGTAGTTTTAGGCACTGCAAAAGCAGCGGCATTAGAAGCTAGAATTAAAGAAGTTGAAGATGATTTAACTGCTAGTTCACTACAACTACAAGATTCATCTGCACTATTAGATTTAATTAATAATGCCCATGCTAAAATTAATCAATTAGTAGATGGTACAATCCCGGTAGAATTACAATATAATACAGATGTAGTTTTTTCAGGAAGAGGTACTACAGTTGATAAATCAGTAGCTGGTAAGATAAAAATTAACAACGAGGTTGATGGCTACTCAGTTTCAGACGTTTACAAATGGGATATTGCATCTAAAATTACAACAGGAGCTTTAACAGTTACTGCACCTTTTGATAATTCAAATGCAAACCAATACGGCGTTTGGTCTAAGTTAAATCTTTACACTAATAGATTAAGTTTAAAAAACTTATTGACTAGTGACCCATTAAATAGTAACCTAAATATATACATTGATGATTCTACCAACGGTTGGAAGAAAGGTCAAGTATTTAAAATTGCAGTAGATACAATAGACGTTAATGGTAATAACATTAAAGTTTGGACTAACAAATCTGCAGGATGGGCTAATATCGTTGATATTGATCCTTCTCAATTATTAAGTACTAAACCATATATCGAACTAGTTTGTGTAGACCCAATCAACTTTGTATTCGAAGTAGATATTTTAAGATAATATGAACACTAACAACTCCATATCTAACTCATTGAAGAAACTGCTAGAGATTAATACTAATTCTCTTAAGACCTTTGAGCGTATCAACGAAGCAGTCACTACTAATCAGAAAGATGTCTCATTAGAGATTCTAACTGATGAAGGTACTAAAATAGTATCAATACCTGGTTTTGGCTTTATGAAAAAAGAGCTAGAAAGATTAGATAATAATCTAAAATCTCTTACTGGATTAGGAAAGGGTAGTACTAAAGTGAAATTACCAGATGGTACTTTTCAAAATATTATTACAACCTCTTTAAAAACTCCTGCTAATGACATTTCAACATTAGCTAGACCTACTATTTTTGCTACTAAGCCAAATTATTTTGCAGAGGATTTCTTAAACCCAATGTTAACTACATCAATGGATGTTAGTGGGCAGATTCCAAATGATACGGAAAGAGTTGTTGTAAAAAGAATTTTATTTGACGGAACAAATCAAGTTGCTGTAGATTTCTTTAATGAAAATTATAGAAACCAAGATAGCGTAGATTATTTAACAGCTATTAGAGATGTAGTCAATAACAATATAGCATATACTCTTGATGAAGAAGTAAGAGATATGCCTTACAGAACTTCACAATATACTGGAAAATTTGATGTAATATCAATTTCTAATTCTCAGAGAGAAGTAGTTGAAGGTGGAGTTACTAAAAAACAAGCTATCAAATTATATACATTAGATAAGCTTACATACTCAGATAATGATAAGGACCTAGACCAGACTGAATTAATCCGCGTGGGTGATGAATTGATGGTCGCTGGTGGCTCTAAAAACACTAGGTATAAGATTAATAAACTTGACGCATCGACTCGTCAGGTTGAACTTATGTTGATTGAAGGGTACGAACCGATTAAGATTGGTGCTAACATATTATCAGTATATAAAGCTGAAGATAATAATTTAAGTATTGAAGTTCCTGTTGGATTTGATGAAAGAATCTTAATGTTTGTAAAAGCAGTAGATTCACAATCTAAGTTATTAGCTGAAAAATGGTCTCCAGGTGTTGGTTTCTATTCTAATGATTTAGAGATTTTACAAGAAGATGGTTCAATTGTACTATTATCTGATTACTATAAAGAGAATGTAGCTGATTTTGGTAAATTTATTATGGCAATTAAAGAGGATAACATTCCTCCTGCTACAGTTGGTGTAACACCGGATGCTCCAGTGTTAAATAGAGATAACTTTAAAGTTGTTCAAATTAATAAACACTTAACTGAAAATGATTCAGCGGATAAGATTAAGAAATTATCAGCGGATAAGATTACAGTATTTGAAGCTGTTAAGAAATTAGACAACAGTATTACTAAGAAGAGAGCTATTTTTTCTACTAAGAAATATGAATCTAAAGTTCAAAAGGATAAAGATAGAAATGAGCTTAATTCTTTAATTGAAGAAAGAACTTCTGAAGCTAAGCTATATAATTCTGTTGTAAATCAAATACAAGCGGTAGCTTCATCATCGAATGCTGCTAAAATTAATCCTAAATATAGAGTTAGAGGTTTTTGGTCAATACCTTATGCAAAACAAGTTGCAGATACGTTAGATCAAGAAGTTGTACAATTTATTATACAATATAGATACTTAAATACTTCAGGTAAAGCTGCTGAAGCTGCTCAACTTAAATTTAAAGATGCTGGTAGAGAAAAACAAGCAATCTTTTCAAATTGGAATGAGTCTAAAACTATAGTTAGAAAAAGATCTAAGTCAATAGATAATAATGGTATTATTTCTAAAAACTTTAGCTGGCAACAAACTAAAATTGAAGATGGTCAAGAGATTAACTTTAATCAATTAGATATTGCTATTAATCAGGGTGAATTAGTAGAGATTAGAATTAAATCTGTCTCTGAGGCTGGTTTCCCACAAAATCCTATTTTATCTGATTGGTCAGAACCTATTACAGTTTCATTCCCAGAAGAAGAAATTGATACAACTGATGTTTCTGCTGTAGTTGAAGTTAATACTGCTGAACTTGCTAAAGTTCAAATTACAGAGGAATTAACAGCACAAGGAGTATACACTCACATTAGCGATGGATTTTCTGCAAATGAAAACTTTTATGCACACGTTGCAACTAATATTGCATCTGGATTTTTATCTCCAGAGCAAAAGCCAATATCTGTTTATGATAAAATTGCAGAATTAGAAGCACAAATAGCAGGACTTAAAGGTACTGTTGAAGCTGAAGTTGGTGAATTAATTGTTAAGATTGTTTCAGAAGATGGAACAGTTACAAACATTGTAAAAGATACTACAACTCAATTATTTGCTGGTTACTATGTAGATGATGTTGCTGATTTAACTGTTAGAAAAGGACATATTGTTACTAAAACTTTTAAATTACAATTAGAAAATAGTAAAGCTACTAAACTAGAATTAATATCTAGACTTATTGGTGATAGATCTAAGCCTGCATATAGATCAATTGGTACATCTGCAACTGCAGCTACTAATGGATTTGGTATTGGTAATAATGATGCTGGTGGTTCAACGGTTGATAATAAAGTAGAAAGAGATGATTACTATCAACAAGAAGGTAATTATGACTTAGTACCGATTCAATATCAAAATGTAGATAGTACTTCTTTTGATAAAACATCGGATGCTCCATATCAATCAGCTCAAAGAAGAGGTCAATTTATCTATAGTAGATATATGGATATTGCAAATCAGAACTCACATTATATTGATTCACCTTTAGATAATTTAGGTGCAGGAGTTACTCCAACTATCAGTAATTATGAGTATGAGTTAAAAACTGATGGAGATTTAGCATGGCCTAATCCACTTGCAAATGATAATAACACTACCAATTTTATTTGGTCAGGTAGTTTTAATAACTCTACAATTGGTGCAAGTCCAAGTTCTTGGGATAGATCTAAGATTGATGTATCAAGTACTAGTGATATTAATTTAACTAATTACAATAATGGATTGTTCTTACATAAAGATCACCCACTATTAGAAAATATTTGGCAATCTGCATATACTAATTATGATGGTACTCCTGGTACTGGTATGGATTTAGCGGTTACTAGAAAGTCTATGATATTTTCTTTACCTAAAACAGCAAACCAAGCTACGGGCGGAACATTATTTCAAATCTTTGGTTATGATATAAATTATGACCAAATCAAAGCTAAACAGCAAGTTGCTTATCATGATGGTGAAGGTTTATTTGACGGAACATTAGTTGCTAATAATCCTGATATTGTTAGACCGATCAAAATGTCGTTTGACGCAAGCGATCAATACTTATTAGGTGGTAGATCTTGTGGATCTTTCCTTTTTATGTCTCCTGTAAATCCGGATTCATTAAAAGTTAGTGGAGAAACTAAAAGATCTGCAAAACAAATAAAAGCTAAAAAAGATAATGAGTCCAACGCGGTAAGCGTAGATATTGTGTTCCAATACAGAATGACTGATTACTTTGGCAACGACGAATCTACTGATACTGGAAGAATTGGAGGTTTTGCTAGACTAGCATATAATAACTTAACCTATACTAAAAAATTAGGTTTGGATATTTTCGATAAGTATGGTGAGCAATTTTCATTTGATTTAGAAGTATTTGCTAAGTACAGCCCAAAAGGTAAGAACTTAAATTCTATTAGAGCTGCGCGACTACTCAGGTAACATAATGTATCTGCTATAAAGGTGGATATATAATAGAGGAAACCCTCTAGAAAAAGTAGAATAAAGAATGGCGCACATAATAGAAATACTTACAAGTACAACATACACTTCATCTGCGGATGCATTAAGTCTTGGACCTGCGGCGTTTGCTGATAGTGGAGAGACTGTAGAAACGAAGTATTACGATGAGGCGCAGGGAGGGACGCAAACTTACTTAGAACTTGCTGATATCATTTATAGTACTAGTACTGGAGGTGGAACCCTAAGTGATCCATGGAATCCTGCTGACCCAGGTGGCGGTGTTACAACTGTATGGTTATATGCTCAAGATCAGTCAGCTAATCCAGGTTATGAACATGCTGTTGAAATGAACTTTGGTACAAATCCAGGAGAAGTCTTAGCGATAGCGGGTCAAACGCAAATAACTACTACAACTGCAGCTCCGACAACTACAACGACAACGACTGCAGCGCCTCTTACTATTGAGTGGGATGATACAACACAGGAAGACATAATCCCAAATGGTGCTACTATAACTGAATTGTTTACTGTAGCACAGGCTACTACTTCATGGGGTATTAATGATATTAGTATTACAAGTGGAACCACTAATCCATGGACAGATCCTCAAAACGATATAACTATAAATCTTGTTTCTTCTCCTGGTACTAATGGGCAGTATGAAATTAATATTACCGTTGCAGCTTATGCTGGTAATACTACTAGAGATGCAGAAATAGTATTACAACA
>Ga0208299_1000365_pt1 | contig 42604 bp, 48 predicted proteins | sample 15_taG_FD_184089 | JGI IMG/M metagenome (GOLD analysis project Ga0208299, IMG submission 184089) | Marine viral communities from the Subarctic Pacific Ocean - 15_ETSP_OMZ_AT15312 metaG (SPAdes) (version 2) | ecosystem: Environmental > Aquatic > Marine > Oceanic | place: Pacific Ocean | collected... | reverse complement strand
GAATTAGAACCAATTGCGACATTATTTCCCGCACCAGACAAACTGCCATCTAATGCACTAGAACCAATCGCAACTGAATCACCGTTGCCTCCCAAACCGTGGCCAATGTCCAGCGAGCCGACAGTCATCGTCGGTACAGATATGGACATCACATTGGACGAATCCTCATCAATCGTAACCTTGCTGCTGCCGGTGGACGCAAGCCATTGCATCACCTCACCAGTACCATCCGACTTGATGATGGGTTCGTTCTCGTAGGACGTACCCGATGTGTGAATCGAACTCTGTTGTGTAATTCTTGCCATGACTTATGCTCCGTAAGCTGTTCCAGCCGTGTGTGCGCTATCGTTAACCTGTACACTAAAGACAACCGCAGTAGACGTTACTGCACCGTCACCGCAAGCGGTCACATCCACGTAAGAAGCATCGTTAATCTCTGCCTGAGACATAGGAGAAAGTTTTATATGATAAACAGAAGACGTAGCTGTTCCACCTACACGAATGCAGATATTATTGCTACCAACATTTTGCACAAGCGCAGAACTGTATCTATAACGACCATCCAGCAAAGTGACTGACGAGCCGGTTACAGGCACAGTAACCAATGAGGGTGTGTTAACTGCACCGCCCTCAGTAAGACCTAATTGTAGTTTAACTGTAGCCATGATATTTTAAAAGAAAATGTAGGGTAGGTGGCTCAAATGCAAACCACCTACCCCACTATTGATATTACGACGTGCGACGACGACGATAGAAAATAGGCAGACAATGACGGGCATCACCGGGGATACCGCCAAAGACAGCCTGTGAGATGAACTTCAGGTAATCACCATAGACGTTTAAGTCCTGAGTACCTGTGTCAGACAACGCAGTACCGCTGTTCGGAATCAAGAACTGATCCGTTAGCGTAACTTCGCCGTTCCACTTCATAGAGTAGAACTTCTTCGCGCTCATGCTCTTCGAGGCAAACTCTTTCGGCGGTGGGCCGACAGAGATCGTCTTGAATGCGTCCGCACCAACAAGGAATGCAACCTCACTACTAGCTACAGTATCAGAAGAAGTTGCTGATATGCTAGTATAGTTGCTGTTGGGAACAAGCTTGTGGCTTGTGGCATCAACTGTCTGCGGAGCCAAGAACGTACCGTTATCGGTAAACCGAAGCGGGTACGGGTCGAATCTTGCAGTAACCTTACCCCAAAGATCGCCAGCAAAACCGTCATTAACGAGGTTCATGTTGGCAGGAGCAAGACGGCTGTTGCCATCGTCACCAGCTTTAAGGTCAGCATCCCACAACAAGGACGACCAAGCTTCTGTGGAGCAAATAAGTACATACTTGCCCTTCAGCATCTCGGATGTCTTTGGTGAATTCTGCTGACGCTCAAACGTAGGTGCTTGAACATCTTCCTGCAGATGCAACATAGCCTTGTAGATATCCTTCAAGGTTAGTGGCCCTGCTACGTTAGTTGCACCAAAACAGAACTCGTCCCTGTACTCTATGCCAGCGCTGTTCGCAACGGTAGCACCGCCGCCAACCTCAAGGGCTGTCGTAACACTGTCAGCACCATTGTCAACTAAGCGAACGTCAACTTGAGTAAACGCACGTTTATCAACACTACCGGGCAGCGTTAGCTGAGAACTCAGACCTTTGTTACAGACATAGAGGTCTGGGGTCTGGTAGTACATAAGCGTACGTGTGAAGACGTTGTTGGCCAGAGCAATCTGACGAACGATGTCCTTGTGCGCGTACTGAAGCTGATCTCTCCAGAAAGACTCGAAGTTGCTTAGGAAGCGAAAACGAGAACTCTCGAAGCGATGCGCTCCAAGCTTTGCAGTTTCGTATCGTTCACCAATCGTGAATTGATCTTTCGCAGGGAAAGAATCCAGAGTATTGGGAGCGAATGTTATCCTTTCCACAGGGCTAGGCACTGCGACAAGGCCGTTAAGGGTATCACCCATGTTAGGTTGCCACTTGATAGAGCCAAAAAGGCTATCGTAGGTATTCCATTTCGGGAACTGGGCAACCTCGTTTCGTGCGAGATAGAAGCCAAGCTTCTTAAACTCGGGCTGAAATGGTGTAGCCGCATTATTAGCAGCATGACTTACACTATCAGCGAGGACTGAACTAGGCATAATGTTTTATTATATTACAAGTTAAAGAGTCCGTAGACTCCAGTTATATTGGGAGTTCTAGAACGCACTCCCTTACGCCGCGATGCCCTTCGCACATAGTAGCAATGGTATGCCCTTACCCTAGTAGCTTTTCGAAGTCGTCCACGGAGAAGATTTCGTCATCAGAACTGGCTGACTCGGACTTTCTCCCAGAACGAGGTTCGACTCGTCGAGAATCTTTCTTGTTAGTCTCTGAGATGTCAAGCTGTTTTTTCAACTTTCCAAGCTCAGAAGCGTAAAGTTGTAGCGTCACGTAAAGGTTTGAGGCTAAGTTAGTTACGGGATGCTTCTGAAAATTTCCCGGCATAGCGTCGAAAAAACCTTTCTTCAAATCGCCTATCGTAGCAGATTTTCCCTCCGGAGTTTCCACCGAAGTCTTCAACTTCTCAGAGTTTTCCTCCCACTCAAAGTATTTCTTCTGCTCCTCCGTCAGCATATTCTGTGCATTGCTGTATATCTGGGAATAGTTGTCCTGAATATGCGAGGCTTGCTGCCCGAACTGATTCATGAAGTTCTTGGCCTCCTGCAATGCGGATTCTATGTCTATCTCCGACGACTGCGTAGCCTTGTACGCCTGCTTACTGGGCACCATCTGCCCGTTCGCATCGTAACCATCTATACCGCGCCAAGGCTCTCCGTTGCGTACGCTTATCAACTGTTGTTTCCAATGGCCGTACTCGGTTTGGGCCTTGCCGTAGTTGTTGGCGGCTTCACGGTACTCTGGGGAGAGTGTGTAGGCTTCAGGGTGTTCGTGTAGGTTTTCTGGAGACTTTGACTCAGAGGCTTTGTCACGAAGTTCTTCGAGTTGCTGCTTGGCCTCAACCATCTCCTTGCGATTCTTGGAGTATTTGTCAAAGGCCGCATTTGACATCTGCTTCAACAGAGACCGCTCCGACTCATCGAAGTCGTCGTAGTTTCTAGCCTCCGACTTCGTCTGAGGTTCTTCTACAACCTCACGGTCTTCCTCCAACTCGCCTTCTGGCAGGGGAGTCTGCTCGTCGTCATCGGGTGGGACATCCTTTGTCTCAGCGTCCTCCGTGTCTTCCAAAAGATCACCGTCGAATATGTCGTCAAACATATCCAACTGACTCTCTTCCGAGTTCTCAGCGGTTTCGTCCGCGTCTGCCGACTCTACCTCTGTCGCCGTCCCAGCCCTCTGATCTTGGACTGTTACCTTCTGCTCGAATAATGTTTCCACGCTCATTGATAATACTCAATATGTCATCTACTGTTTTTAACTGTGCAGCCCTGTACCTTATAAGATTGTCCGGGGAAGCTGCATCCACAGACTTAAATTTGATCTCGTTGAGAACCTGCTCCTTGTACTCGTCAAGCTTTTGCTTGAGCAGTTGTGTACACGTGGAGTCACGCCATTGCAGGTAAGCTAACTCAGCCTGCTGGTTGTTGCTGTTGCTGTCCACCGGGGTTTAATACTTGCTGCACCTGCTGCATTATCTGGGTTAGTTGCTGTTCGTGAGGCTGGGCCTCCTCGGTTAGCTGGCCTGTTTCTGGGTCTACGATCAACGACTGTAGAATTGTGTTTAACTGCATAAGGAGCTGGGTCTTGGTGTTGTCGTCTTGGATAGCTTGTACGTAGGCTTGACCGTCTTCCGGGAAAAGCATGGAGACAAAACGCTTGAGGAAGAGGGAGGCCGCCCCGGTTTGCTGGACTACCGGCCACGCTTGCATCATCTTGTTTATCTTCTCTTGCCGCTCAATTACGTCCGTGTCGCCTGCGGGTCTTACCGCGTATTCGTGGTCTGTGAAAAAGTTGGGCGGTATCGTAGGCTGTATTAGGCCTGAGAGTATCCGAGATCTGTATATGTTCCAGCACTGCGAGTAGACTTTCTTGAGAGCTATACTGAAGAGTGCGACCTGTGAGGCAGAGAGTGACTGGGCTTCTGTGGTGGCCGCTTGAACTTCCGTGGCAGTCTTGCGGCTGTCCTTGCGGTTCATCGCAGCGTAGTTCACTTGGGAGGTCTCCTGTGTGTTCTGGCTTAAAATCTGTTGTATGGCCCCCATGATGGATGAGTCGGGGGGAGTTAGCTGGAACTGCTTTATGTTAGAGTCGATGAGGGCGTTCGGCGTGAAGAACACGCTTGTTTGGACGTTCGTGTTATTCGGGTCGTTGCTGTCCTTGGCAAAGTACAAGCCAGAGGCGCGACGATGTGCCGTGACGAAAGAGGAGAGAAGGGAGGTTGCTGACTCCTGCGCGTACTCGTCAAGTTCTGCCCTGCCCTTCATTAGGGAGATGGTGGTGTCCTCGTTTATGTTGTAGGGGAAGACAACGTAGGGGTACTGGGTCTCAAACAGGTCTTCACCTTGTTCCTTCTTGCCCAAGAACAACGGTCTCGGCTTGCGTATCCAGTCGTTACAACGCCCCAGACAGGCCCAACCAACATACACCAGATTGTCCTTCTTGAAGAGAACCTTCTGGACTTCCATCAGCGAGTAGTTTTCAGAGAGGCTCTCGAAGTCTAGCTCTTTCATCTGGCTCTTGTTGAAGTCGTCCGACTCTGCCATCCTGCGAAGCTGGAGGTCTGTGAAGTAGTGACGGTGTACAAGCATTTCACAGGCTTGGACATCTCTTGCGTCCTCTGGTAGGCCGAGGTCTTCAAAGTTTACGTCAGTTACGGCAAAATGACCGGGTTTTGTAACGTCGAGGGAGACTTCTGCCACACCATATCCATGTAGCTGCATGGAGTCTATGATACGGAACAGGGAGGTTTGCCATCCTGTGTATCTGGCCTTGTCCGTGAAGTCCTCCTCAAGCACGGTCGAGTCAAAGGTAACGTCGTTCAGGCTCTTGAAGATGGCCACCCTGCGAGACGAACTAATGTAAGAGACGTAGCGTGCCTGTTCCCTACGGATGTTCATGTCCACAAGGTGCAGGGGGATATAGAGTTCATCGGGGGCAAGATGCCCACTACGCTGCTCGGCATCTATGTCTATTGTCGGATGCCTCAGTAGTCGATGCTCGTCTGCCTTGGTAGTCTGCGTCTGTAAGTGACTGTTAAGACGATGGATTTCCTTGGCCGCATCGTCATAATCCATGTAGTTGTAAGTCTGTTTGGTCATTGTCGTAATGCCCTAATCTCTTCCAGTAAAAATTCCTGCGCTATGGGGTCACGCCTTGGGAGCAAGTGACGCAACTTCTGGCTACGTCTGGCTTGATTCAAGGTAAATACTTTGCTTTCTGTCTTGACTTCGCACTTGTTCAGTTTGTACTTTACACGCTGACCCCGCTTTTTTGTAGGGGTGTAGTCGCAAAATGCAAGCACAAAAGCGTCTGCTTGGTCAGGAGACTTGCGGCCTTTGGCCTTGGCTACCTTCTTGCTTTCGAGTTGTAGCTTGTTTTGGGGGGTTACGGTGTAGTAGCGGGAGGCAAGTTGCTTTCGTAGAGTGTTGTACTTGGGTACGATTATCTCCTTGTTCTCCACGAGTTTAGCCATGTTAAACCAGGTCTCCGCACCCCGGTTGAGGTAGGCTAGTTCATTCCGAGGCTTGGCTTGGTTGAGTACGTACCTAACCGGCCACTTGTTTGCACGCAGAGTGTCGAGGATGGGTTTGCCCAGACCACCAGCGTCCCCGTAGATTATGGCGTTTGGGCTATCTAGGCTGTGCTTGTAGAACAGTTTTTCAAGATGCTCGATAAGGACAACGGTGTCTGTGAATTTGAAACTCTCCAAGGCTATAAGTTCGTTCCCGTTACGTACAGCGAGGACTTGCTCGTCACCACCGGCTGAGAGGTCTAGGCCAGCAATGTTGTAGTCGGACTCTAGGCGATCAACCTCAACACCGTCTAGGTCTATAAGTTGCTGAAAGTTTATGACGACCTGCTCTTCGAGACCACCGAAGTCTGCCAAGATCATAGAACGGTAGAGGGTGGAGTTTTCCCCGTAGGAGTTCTTCACGTCCTCTATGTACTCTTTGCTAAGGTGGGGGCAGTCGAACGCCGTTACGTGGTACTGTTTCCACTTGTTACCAACACAGGCGTTGTAGAAGTGGCCATCGGGGATACCGGGAGAGCTAACGTCCACGCGCTTGGTGAAGCCTGTGCAACGAGCCAAGGCTGTGAAGATGTCGTCTCCTATGGACTTGGCCTCCGAAACGAAGACCCCGAACTGGCCGTTGGCCGTAGCCGGATGCCAGCCCTCTGCCCTACCCGGTTCGTCCGTGGCGAACAGCTCTATGGTCGAACCGTTCAACAGGTTCGTATAGTGTCGATAGTTCAGCTTCCATATCTGCTTATCGAAAATTCGGTTGATACCGTTCAGGAGTTGCTGGATATAACGGTCTGTCTGACGGTCTAGCTGATTACCAGAGGCAGAGGTTATGATGCAGAGAGTGTCGTCGTAGACTGTGCCTAGCCAGACGGCGCAGGGTGCTATGATGTATTTGTCTTTGCCTGAACCGTTGGCTGCACGTACCACCGAGCGGTAGGGGGCTTGATCGTTTGTAGGCTTGGCAAAGTCCACCATGATCTGAGCTTGCCACTTGTGGAGCTTCATCGAACCGTCAAGTATCTCGTCATCCACGAACGAGACCAGCTCCAGCGGAGACTTAAACTTAAGGCTGTTGTCCTGTTTAGTAGCTGTCAATGGTTATGAAGTTTTCCTCTGCGCGTTTTTGGGCTGTTTCTAGGCGGAGGTTTAGATCGTTGACATTGAAGGATATTCCCTTGGAGTTCTTCTCGCTCTTCTGGTCTCCGAACCATTTGAATAAGCCTGCGCGTACTGCCTCGTTTTCGCCGTACTCCATAATTTCTCTGGCAGTCTGGAAGGCTAGAGGGAGCAGCTTGTCCACCTCTTCGTTGAAGTCGAACTCCGGCTCTTCTGAGTTGTACTCTAGATCTTTTTCGTGCTTGCCGTTTGCGCGTTGTAGCGTGCCTTTGAAGGTTGAGTCGAAGGTTACCCTGAAGGCAGTCTCGTCCTCTCGCTCAAGGATTTCGGCAACCTTTGCAGGGTTTACCCCTTGGCGTACGAGGGCTATCGCTTGAAGGTCGTGGTTTTTCACGGGTTAGCTTTTAGCCATTTCTCTAATCTGCTCTGCTCTGGCCTCTAGCCATGCTTTAAGTTCTGGGAAATCGTCAAGACCTTCTGTACCGGCCATTATCTCTATCATAGAAGCATCGAGTCCCATATCACTGATACCTTTCTTTATATCCTCTATACGCGCTTTTGCAATACCCTTGTCGAATGTTACGGCGTTGTTGTGGAATCTTACATCTACACCGTTATCTAGAAGAGTCTTGACTAGCTCGTATCTAACGTCTCCTGTCTCACGGTAGCCCATCCACTCTTCCATAGTGGAGGGGCTATCTCCTTCTTTACCTGAAGGGCCGTACTTGCTCGTGTAGAGAAGCTGTCTAGAGACCTCCATTGGGTCGTTCTTCATGTCCTTGCTTGTGAAGTTGAGTTTACCGCCGATGGCTTTACCCAGCTTACCGAAGAGGGAACCTACGCTTTTTGCTCCTTTACCTAGGAAGTGGAAAGCACCATTGAGTATATCTTGTGCCATGTTTCCCTTGTAGTTGGGGTTGTCATTGAACATTCCCGCTGCAGCATTCTTGATGTCGTAGAGTAGGCTGTTGGCTGTCATGGCCACTGCTGCTGGTGGGTTTGTTAGTAGAGCAAAGATGCCGAGAGGCTGCATATCACCGTACTCTTGGGTTTTTGTAAGATCGTTCCACTTTCTTCCCCAAGCCTTGTCTTCGCTGGTTTCCCACATCTGGCTAGATTCTTCGTGCCACTTGTTTAGGTTTTTTGCCAGTTCTTTCAGGTTACTACCTTCTGTGGGTTTCATTCCGAAGTCTTCAAGAATGGCTGCGGTAAACTTCTTACTTGGATCGCCCATAAAGTCGAATACCTTATTGATTGTACCTGTTATCTGGTTGAATCCGTCTAGAGCGTGGTTTCCCCAGCCTACACGATTACCTTCAGCATCTCTCTTTTCATAGCCTAGGTCGTTTATGCTTTTGAGGTCTGGCCGAAGATCAAGCACTCCATCTACCCAATCATCGTAGTTACCTATATCTCCAAAGGTTACTGTCTGGCCATCACTAGTCGCACCGGGATGTAGGTGGTCTAGGACAGGGGTTATGCTGCCGCCTGCCATCTCTGCAACCTGCTCAGCGGTGAAACTACCTCCTAAACCACCACTCTTGTCTTTGCTGCCTATGCTGCCTGTGCTGCCTGTGTCGTCTGTATTCCCTCCCGGCTTACCTGTAGGCAGCGATGCACCGGGTTGCATAAAGTCGTAACCAGCGCGGTTAGACCACCAAGAGAGTGGGGCTTCTGTTATTTCGCCGGTCTCCCTGTTTACTTGTGGGCCGGTTACAGAGGGTGTGTGACTTACGACAGGTGGCCCTTGGGCTGCGCCAGAGGTAGACCAGCGTGTTTGTGCGTAGCCTTGTGGGCCTGTGTATAGCCAACCACCCTGACCACCCTGACCGACTGGGGGTTGGGTAACAGTCGGATCGGGGGCTGCTTGACCGCCAAGCGTGGGTTCTTTGCGTGGCTCTGGTTGCTCATCCTCGGCCAAGGCTCGCAGACTATCCTCGCCGAGGCCATGACCACCCTCGTCTTCACCTGTATCTACATCTGGAAATAGTGTTGTTCCAGCCGGTAAAGTCTCCCCTGCGTCCACACCCGGATAACTTGTATCTACCTCACCTGTATCTGCCTCACCTGCGATGTCTGCTGTAACTGTTGGCTCACTTGCGGGTGACGTTGTGCCTTCTTCTAGGATTTCTGCGATAACTGCTGCGTTGGGATCTTTTGTAAATTCTTGGTCGGGTGTTGCATAGTCTATACCTTTACGTGGAGATTCTTGGGCTGTTTTTCTGTGGAAGTCTTCAAACTGTGCGCCGGGGGGTAAATTCTCCATACCCGTTACTGTGCCACCTGTAGCTTGTTCTACCGGGATTTCTGAGTCGTCTACAATATTATAGTTACCTGTACCCACTCTTGAGTGTGCTTGGTCATCTACAATAGGTTGTATATCAGTAGACAATTCTATTATATCTTCCGATCCCTCGTAAGGGGGGATTTCTGGCATCGGCAGCTCTGGGGTTTGAGTTATGGGTAGCTGTTGTATGGTCTCCACTGGGGGTGTGTAGAGTGGTTGAATGGTTTCTGGTACGACGGTTTCCTCGTAACGAGGTTGTACTTGTAGAACGGTTTCGTCTATTTCGGGTGCTTGGTCTACTGGTTGAGCTGGGAGTGGTGGAGAGTAGATAGAGGGGTCTGTTTGGGTAAAGCCAGATTGGTCTATGAGTTCTTGGGTTGCCAGACCGTGGGGGTCTTCTACCCATTGTGGGCCTTTTTGTGGGATGTCTATGGTTTTTGGTATGATGGTGTCTATGAGGTTTGTTATCTCGTCTTGGGGTACTGGGAGTTCTCCGTAATGTGCCGCTGGGCTTGATTCTGTTAGTTGAGGTTGGGGGTAGGGTACTTCGATAGGGGCAGCGTATGCAGTTTCGACGGGTTGGGGGTTGTAGAAGGATTGTTCGGTTGCGGTTACTTGGGGGCCGGGAGTAAGGTCGATAGGTTGTTCAGGTTCGATGTAGCCTATGTCTATAGGGGTGGGGCGTTCTATAGGGGTCGTTATTGGGGGTACTTCAGGGATAATACCTCTGTCGTAGGCTGGTAGAGGTATGTTTTCACCCGGATAAACCGTAGGTGAGGGTAGAGTAAATTGTTCAGGGGTTATATCGACAGGTACAGGTGGCTGCCCGTAGTCAGGGGGAGCGACAGGTCTTTGCGGGGGAAGCTGTACGGTTGCTGCCGTTGCTGTAGGGGGTACGAACCAAGGTTGCTGCGGGACGTTTGGTGTAAGCGTGGCCTCCACAAATTCTGGCTCTGTCTGAGGAAAAACCCCTGTTTCATTTATGGGCGCGTTTGTCGTGGTTACCGTGGGTCTTTGTACCGGGGGTATGTCGTAGATGTCGTCTGCGCCGGTGTTTCTTCGTGTTCCGGTGGTTGCGTCTGGAGACCAGATTCGATTGGGTGTTTCTGGATACCAGTCAGGGGGTAGGGCTGGAGTTCCCATAGTTCTGGGAGTCTGGGCCACCGCTGGCGGCGGTATGTATGCGTCAACTGCGGCAGCAACTGCGGGTCGCGCCACAGGGGTCTCTAACGTGCCGTAGTGCGCTGCTGGCCTTGGTACTGTAGGGTCATCAACCGCAGCGGGAGCTATCACTTGGGCCACCGCCTGCGGTGTGTAGCCTCTGGCATCCGCCGGGGCCGCCTGTGTCTTAAACTGCCGTACTAGTCTTCTTGCCATTGCCTCTGTCTCCTAAAGTAGTACCTCATCAAGGCTGTACCCCGACAAATCTCCTCGGCCCTCTTCGAGAACCCCTCAAACCTAACCTTGACTTTAACGTCCACACCTTGACGAAAGCAACTTTGATGCCAAACCCGCTCAACAGTTGGTAGTATTTTTTAACTGTTAGGTCAAGTTGTTATTTTGGTCATTTTGCCAGAATGGGTGATAGTTCTGTAAGCGACTTCTTTCTGGCCCCCCTCCCCCTCTTTCTAGATTACGGTATTTACTGGTTTTAGTCTACGCTTATTGACAGTCTAGGGGTAAAATAGTCTTTAGACTATGGCTTGTAGATTGTAACAGATGGTTATGGTTGACTAAAAAATTAGTTAACTGTAGGTAGAAAAGAGAGGGGGAAGGTTAAAAGGAGTTAAGACTTTGAATATATTATATGATCTTATATATATATTTAATATACACGTGAGAGACTTCCTTCTTTCCCCTCTGCCCCTTTTCGCTTTTCCCCGTTAGCTAAGTTTTTAGTTAACCTTAACCACCAGACACAAAAAACCCGTAGCAAGTAAATGCTACGGGTTGCGCTCAATGGATCGAAAGGCTACATGGTTGCAAGTTTCTCTTTTAGCTCTGCGACTCGTTTTAGATCGCCTTCGTCATAAGCATCCGCCAAAGCTTGCAAGACTTCGACCTTATCTTTCAAGTCAGCAACACTCGACGATTGCTCCGTAGGTTTCCACCAGCCATTAACTCGCTTAGCCAGCAAATCTTTGGCCTTCTCTTTGTCTGTGTCCGCCGTAGCCAAGTCTTGAACCTTGCTGTTCAAGTAATTGATCATGTACCGGCGGACGCACTCCATACCCTCTAAGGGCTTGTGCTCTTTGTCTGTGGTCTCGCGATCTTGCTGCTCCTGAAAAAAATCAGCAATAGCACCAAGACTTGTGTTGGGGTCAATCTGCCATTGATCATTATTACGACGATTTGGCAGTACAGCAAACTTGGCAACAAATGCTGCCACGTGTTCCAGTATGTTTTTCATTTTCTTTATTTACTTTATTACTAGACTGACCACGTTGGCCAGTTCGGAGATTTTGACAGTTAGCTCCCGAATGTCAATAAATACTTTCAATTATTTTCTGTCGCTTTCCCTAGCCTACAGAATCCCTAGCCTACACTCTTCCCCACCTAGACTACCCTCTCTCACTCCCACCACATACCCACGCGAATGATAAAGTAAAGCAAGTATTATCAGTAGGTTAGGTAAAACTAACACGTAGAAAGTTGTTGACATTTGCGTAGACTGTGGTATAATGACGGTTGCTTAGAAAATAGCTATGAAAACAAACCTAGAAAAACAAAATAACAAACCTAGACTACCACTACTGTCTACGTGGCATACCGAACTCTCAACCGACGACGTTAAGAAATGGGATCACGAGACTAGAAAAGTTGTACAAAATGCAATCGCACCTATCGTACAAGATGATATACGGGAGCGTATGGAGAATCCTATGGCAGCCCTTCACGGTATCGTAGAAAAACTTTATGCTGACCGTGACGTTCTGGATCATCAAGATAACATACGCAAGCTACGCTTCGCCTACGAAGGACTCCGCAGTACGTTAGGTTGGCAGTTAGGCCAAAGGAATCTTTACCCTAAAATAGAATCGTGAAAACAAACCTAGACTACCTTTTGGATGATCCTGCTACCTGCCAAGTGTGGGTAGACTTCAAGATCTGCAAGACTAATCCTATGCACGATGACTACCTACGGTACGATAGCGTAGAGATTACCCTAGAACAAGCCAGCAAGATAGCCTCTGCCAAGTGCAACTCTGTAGTACTTGAGTTCCCCGGCAAAGACTACACGTTAGATTGGAACGACAAACGGATGCCAGAGTTAGAGTCTACCAAAGTTCGGATGTGGAATAGCCAAGCGTGGGCCGTAATGAATCAGCGGCGAGAGATGGAGTCTGCGAAGATCGCGGAACGTACCCGGCGGCTCGAACTTATCATACGATACTTCATCGAGACCCTAGGCCAGAGTCCAGAAGAATCCCGTGCTGCAGCTTACGAGCTACCTACCAAAAGCGTAGACTCCCTAGCGAAGATGGCCGCAAAGACTTTAGCCTAGGCCAGTAACCTAGGCTACTACACAGAAAATGAACAAAGGACTAAGAAACGCTAGTATAGATAATGTGGTAGAGCTATGCCACGCACGTTTTGTTACGTTACCACCGTACCTAAACGAACTACGAAAAGAATACGTAGAGAACGCAGCAAGGTGGTCTATTGATATAATGAGACCTACCTATGACATCGGAGACTACGAATCATTCGTAGTGGATATAACCAATAAGCTAAACGAAGGAGGTGTGCTAGTACGATGAAAAAAATAACCTACAAAGCAGCATCCGTATTCCTAGAATGTTTCACAAAAGAACAAATCCACAGCCTAGGAAACACAGTAGTCCACAAAAACAGAGAAAACTGTGGTCGTACCTATATGTACCTTCACGGTAGAAGGATAGCTACGCTAGACACAATAGGCAAAACATACAGTAACTATCAGAAGTTTCGTATGTTACGACTAGAGTTTGCCGGTAAGCCTACAAAGTTAACGAGAGAAAGACTCAATGGTATACTAGAGCTGGTAGAGGCAGGTCATAGGCTACGTCAGAAAGAGGGCGTACAATACTATGGCCCTATCAAACTAGGCCTTGGTCTACACGAGTTCCATCCCTACAGATTAGACGAAAGTATAAACTACAAACCATGAGAGAAAATGACAACAACAACAAACACGGAGACTACCGTATCTAAGAGTACGGACATAGTCCAAGAAGCTATCGAGAAGATAGTCGATGAAGCAGGGGTAGAGAAGATGCCCTTCCAAATCAAGGCTGCCGTTGACGCAGTCTCTAAGCTACAGTCCCAACAGGGGATACTCCTACAGGCCCATGCTGGCCTAGGTAAAACCTATATGGTACTCCCTGTAATCAAGTACCTGCTAGACAACAAACTCCTAGACCTGAAGTCTGACTGGCCGATGCCTATCCTATGGGTAGCCCCGGCTGCTGTCATACCCCAGACTCTAGAGGTTATAAACCAGTTCGGCCTCATCGGTACGATCTTCCCCATATCCTACGCTAGTTTCCGAGGCAACCTAGCCGAGAAGATATACTGGGACAAGACTAAGCACCCGTACTACGAGACCTACCTCTACAACTGGAAACCTATGTCGATGCCATCTATGGTAGTCTTCGACGAGTGCCAAGGCCTAAAGAACGACACTTCCTCGCAGACTCAACTCTCGTGGTCTATCCCACAAGGGGTCAAGCGTATCTTTATCTCAGCTACGCCCTACCAGAAAGTCAGCGAGGCGCGTAGCGTAGTCCTTGGTGTAGGTATGACTATCCATGACGAACCCTGCACTACAGACACCGTACCCAACCTACTCCAAAGGATAGCCCGATGGGGTAGGCCGACTCAACTCTGCCAAGCGCAGATGGAAAGGCTACGTAAAGCAATGCAGCCTTACGCTGTGTTCGTACCCAAGGTACGCTACAAGCACAAGACCCACACACGCTGCCGTCTCATCGACTTCGAGACTGAGGCCGAGCGCGAACACTACGATGGCTATTTCCAAGCCTTCAAAAAGAAATGCGAAGAGCAGAACCGTAACGCTAACTTTGGCCGCAACGAAATGCTAGTCGCCATGCAGAAGTTCCGCGAAGGCGCCGAGGAAGTTAGGGCAGGACGCATGGCTAAGCGTGCGATAGACACAGTTGAGCAGGGGCGGCAGACTATAGTGGTCTGTAACTTTGTTGAACCCATGCGTATGGTCTACAGGGAACTCAAGAGGCTAGGCTTGGACGAGGATAAGATATCCCACATCGTCGGAGGCCAGACTCCTACCAAGCGTGAGGCCCAGCGACAGAAGTTCCAAGAGGGCGAGGCCGATATCCTACTCTTCACCATGCGCTCTGGTGGCGTAGGTCTCAGCCTGCACCATGATCGCAAGGAGGCTAGGCCACGGCATATAATCATACCCCCAACGTGGTCGGCCATAGACTTAGTCCAAGCACTAGGCCGAGGCCACCGCATCACCTCTATCTCCGACACAACCCAAGAGGTCGTATGGTACAGAGACACCATCGAGGAAACAGTATGTTCCAGAGTGGAGGCTAAGCTAGACTGCATCAACGCTTCCGTAGGCTCACGTGAGAACTGGGTCAACGTGTTCACTAATGGTACAGTACAGCAGGACATAGCTACCGATAAGGAGTACGAAGAACAAGAGGAAGAAAACCTAACCATCATAGAGAAAGACGAAACAAATGAATAGCCTAAAACATTGCGTAGAGTATACCGAAAGCAGCCGAGAGTTGGTACGCCTATCAAGTGTAGAATGTTTGCAAAGAACTGCAGGCCAAGGCACTTGGGGTGTAGTAGAAGAACCCTGTCCGATTAACCTTAATTGGCTAGTGCTAGAGTACCTCTGGATTGAATCCCTAGAAACCCCCAAAGACAACACTATAAGGAGGGAAGATGACTAGAAAATACACAAACCTACTGTATGAAATGATAGAGGATGGACTACTGGACAAGGACACAGTAATCACGGCCTTCTGTAAATATCTATCCGAGGCAGATGTCGAGGATATGATGCACATAAATGAAATGATAGACCACGAAGAACAATGAACAAACACGAACGAAACATAGAGATAATGTACGCAATAATACGCTTCAACCTACGCAGACTACCTGTGTATTTGTTGATATGGCTAGGCTGGCTCACGCTGTACGCTGTAAGCTGGCTCGCTGGCCTAGGCCTAGGTTACATACTGTTCTACTAGCATGAACCCTATAGACAACGACTACACAGACTTGAACCATAGGTTCGTGCTAGAGACAGACAAGGAAGATATATTCGAGACCTATAAGCATAACCTGCCTATAATATTCGAATTCCTACAGGACAACAATGAAATCAAAGGCTACACTCTGGATAACTGTGCTGCCCTAGGCAGCAAAAAAGATGGCTTCGTTAAAGGACGCATAGCGTTCAAGCTAGATAGATACATAGACGTAGGCTGGGTAATCTCCAGCTTACAAGACCAAGACCAAGAAGGAGAAAATAACAATGACAGAACATAATTGGATGAAAGGTATGACCGAGGAAATTATATCCTCCGTCAAGGACGAGTTCGCTACAAAATTCAGCGAGCTAGACAAACGAATCGCTGAGACTACACAACAGAACGTAGTCTTGGAGATCAAGCAGCACGTTAGCCATAACGTGATAAACTACACCGACATCAAGGGCCAGCACCAGCAGCTAAAGCCTTTGCTAGAGGTCATGGGGTCTGGAGAACCCGCAATGATTATTGGGCCTACGGGCAGCGGCAAGACTAGGGTAACTCACGCAGTCAAGAAAGCCTTGGATGCAAAGCACTACGCTATACGCGCAGTCAACAAGCAGACGGCAACCCACGACTTGATAGGCTTCAACAATGCCACGGGCAACTACGTTCCCGGTGTGTTCACCAAGATAATCCAAGAAGGTGGACTAGCCGTGATCGACGAGATAGACAACGGCAACTCGAATGTGCTTATGATTATCAAGGGCATACTCTCCGGTCATATCTATATGCCGTACGGTATGCAGGAAGTCAACCCCAAGTGCCACCTTATGTGTACCGCAAACACGTGGGGGCTAGGGCCAGACCGTGAGTATGTAGGCCGCAACGCCTTAGACGTAGCCCTCCTTAACGAGTTCGTATGTGTCGAGTGGCCGTACGATAAGAATGCAGAGAAGCTGTGGACTCTCTCCCTGTATAAGGTAGTCGATGAGCCAAAGATAACCGAGACTCAGTTCTATAAGTTTATCGAACGGTTCCAAGCGATGCGAGAGTACGCCGAGGCCAACAAGATACGGGTAATCTTTGCCACTCGTAACCTACGCCAGTGCATTAACCTAATGTCCAAGGCAGGTTGGGATGAGTTCGATGCCTTGGACGCTACGGTATTCAGGTCAGTCAAGGGAGAGCAACGCCGTAGGCTGCTCGAAGTCTACAGCGAGAAGCGTAAGCCGATAGCTCCTAAGAAGGAAGAGGCCGACAAGTCCTCTACTGTACCCGACGACATCAAGACTATCCTAGACAACGACGACGAGAAAACTCCATTCTAAGAAACATGAAAATAGCACACAAAACCATATACTCATGGGAAGAGTTCCGCTCTGCCCTAGACAAAGACCCGAAGCGTAGCGACATCAAAAAGCTACGAAGCTACGCCAGTCATAAGGACGTAGACAACGACGATTGGTACGGTACGAAGTCATGGACGGAGGCTGTATTCTTGCTCGACGCTGGAGGCTGGGGTCTCAACAGGCTGGAGAAAACTGAGCTAGACGACACCATCATGGAGTCTATAGCCCCGCTCGAACAGTACCTCACCGAGTACGTACCCACCATAGCAGGTGGTATAGTAAACATAGAGGCAGCAACGACAGACGCCAGCCCCGAACACTTCCTAGAGGAAGAGGAAACCGACACGATAATAGCTGCAGGCAAGCGTCTGCTCACGATCTACGTGAACTGTTGGAATCATAACGGTATACCAGAGGAGTGTTACTTCCGTAGGGGAGCCTTGATATACAAGGCGGTAGACCGCTTGGAGTCTTTGGGCTACGGTTGCGAAGTCATCGCAGTCTTTCCCTGTCGGGGTAGCGGAGAAGCACACGCAACCTACGTTAAGATCAAGGACTTCCAAGAAATGATCGACGCAGATAGGCTGTGTATCTCCATGTGCGCTACGTTTATGATGCGCCGATTCCTATTCCATCTCCAAGAACTAGAGTCCGACAAGGTCAGACTACAGTACGGTTACTACGAGGCCGGTGGCTACGGTACGCAGATCCTAATGGGTACTCTCGATGACTCCGAAGTTATGATACAACAGGACAGTTCTGAGCTAGTGTTCTGGTATGATGTCTCTGGTCTTACTACCGTCGAGAGTATAGAGAAGTCCTTCAAGAAGCTAGTCAAGAGAAAGTTCAAGGAGGTGGACAGAGATGCCTGACGTAGACTTAAGGGAAGCAGCCGCTAAGCTACTCAAAGCATACGAGGTTCCAAAAGAGTACGAGTTCCTAACGCAAGACGAGGATTGTATTCGTATGCTAAAGCAAGCCGATAAGCTTGCGCCGCTAGACGATGCTGTCCTAATCACAGGCGAGAGCGGTACGGGTAAGGAGCTTGTTGCGCGTAGGCTACATGGTAGACGGGATGGTAGATTCATTGCGCTTAACCTAGCGTCCATCCCTGACTCCATGATACAGGCGGAACTCTTCGGCCATGTAAGGGGAAGCTACAGCGGAGCCGTAAGCAATCGTATGGGGCTACTGATAGCCGCTGCCAAGGGTACGTTGTTCCTCGATGAGATCGGAGAGATATCCCCTTCTCTGCAGGTTCTACTCCTGCGTCTTGTAGAGACACGCAGGTTTCGTAGGATAGGAGAGAACGAGGACACAGAGTTCACAGGTAGGTTTATCTTTGCCACGAACAGCATAGACTCTCAGTTTCGTAACGACTTATACCAAAGGATAGCCGCCTTCAGGTTAAAGTTAAAGCCATTGAGGCAGCGTATGGACGACGCAAGGCTTATCCTCAAGGACACCCTGACTGAGCCAGAGTACGAAGACCTCATCAAGTCGGTGTATGACGCGGCGAAAGATAGTTCTTGGGACCCACGCCCCACCATACTGGCAGGCAACGTCCGTGAGCTACTCCGACTGGCCAAGCAATATAAAGTCCTAGGCCCGGACAGCCTAGACTTTCATTGGCAGGGAGACCACTAACCACAGGTACACGTAACGTAGCGATTGGTTACAACCCTAGCATGACTTACAACTGGTAACTACAATGTGGCGATTGGTAAAGATGCAGGTCAAAACGGAATCCTTGTGTACTGTGCATCTTGTGCAACTCGCTCCGACTTGGTCTATAAGCAGACCTGTTACAGCCCAAAGTTAAAGTAAACGTGTCTTTCCCTGTAAGGAAATTCCTTAGAGCCTATAGGCTAAGAAAAAAACTTTTAACTGTTAACTGAGTTGGCACGATTCCTGCTCTATAGTAATCGTTAAGATTTTTTCCCTCTTAACACAGATAAAAATTTGCGCTAACAGTTACACGGCGCGAAACTAGTAGATAGATAATACAATGCAAACGATAGATACAACCTACGAGGTGGAGCATTTCCAGTCTGGTGATTGGAAAGACTTCAAGTTTAACGTACCAGAGTTCAAAGCTACGTCTGACGTAGTCTCTAGGTATGGAGAAGAGAAAACGCTTGGTCTACTGAATCAGCAGATCAGCGCACGGATAAGGTCAACGGTAAAGAATTCGTTGAAGCCTAACGGCAAGACGACTGAAGAACTGAGGGCCGAGTTGACTGAGAAGTACCCTGACTTGGTAATCTACACCAAGGAGGATGCTGACAAGTGGACTCCAGAGAGCGGCGGAGGGGAGACTCCCGGCAAGCTCTTCAAGAGGGCCAAGGCAGCTTTTGCCGCTGGCGAAATTGAGCAGGGTAAAGAATACCTTGCTCGTATGGAGGAACTGATGGCTGCCTAGTGTAGGCCATCCAAACACAAAGGTAGCGTAGCATGGTGTCGTGGGAGACCCGCGAACAGAGTAATTACTAGCGTTTATACTTTGGTGAAACACTGCGCTATCTTTTTTAATTTCTATGGATAACAATACAAGTTTACAGAATCACTCAGAACTTTTGCGTAAGATGCGCTCAAAGGGTTCTGCCAGACGGTCAACATACAGTCCAACTAATGCTCACAAGATCAAGCCTATCATAGATAAGCTACTCGATGGCAAGTCGGATATTCTAGTTACTGCTGAGGAAACAGGCTACACGGTTAACACTCTCTATGTAAAGTTAACCGATGGTCTAAAGTTTCTCGTTGACAACTCCACAGAATACGGGCCAATCTATGCAGAGCTACGCACTCAGGTTGCGTTCCGTAAGACAGACACGGGTGTCTTGATTTACTTCAAGGACACACTACGCAATCAGATTAACGCCAAGGAACTACAGTATGAATTTGCAGACTCTAAAGTCTGGAAGGCAGAACTGCTTGCTTGGTTACAGGACGCAAAGGAAATGGATACCTTTAAGCGAGATCGTATTATAGTAAAGCACGAAGACATCAAGTGGCTGGAAGAACAGCAGAAACTTGTAGACTTCGAGTTCGACACGGCCAAGGACACGCTTAGTGTCGTAAGATGATGCCGCTGATAGTCATAGCCGCAGCCTCTATATTTTTTACCCTGCTATTTATAGCCCTCATTATCATAGATCTAAATGACCATTGAGGAACTACTAGACTGCACGGTAGAACAACTAGAGTCCATGTCGGATGAGGAACTACTCCAACATTTCGACAGTTACTTAAAGCTAACCGAGCCGAAGGTAGAGTTAGCCAAGCCGAAGACGGCACGAAAGAAACGTGTGCCAAAGGAGAAACCAACGCTGTTAGATAAAGCAAAACTACTGAAGAAAACCTATGGAATTACTTAACCTAGAAAAAACTGAAGAGGGCAAGCTCATCATAAAGATAGACGCATCCTTAATAAAGGAGTCAGCTTGCGAACGTAGACTATGGTATATGTTATGCCGTGGCCTACGCAAACGGAACTCGAATCATAAGATGGAGTACGGCACGGCAGTACACAAAGCCTTGGAGTCGTACTACGCAGATGGTGACGAGGAGAAAGCTGTTAACGCAGCGATAGACCACTACGCAGATGTGCTTGTACCCGACAAGGACTTCCGTGACTTAGCTCATCTAGTCAACCTGCTCAGCCAATACTTCAAGCAGGATACAGGGTTGGAGGTACGCAAAGACCCCGACCCCCTGCTGGAAATGCGCTTCGCCTACCCGTACTTACAAACGCCAGAGCTGGACATACTTTTTTGTGGCACAATAGACTTTGTCGGAACCTACTTTGGTCGTCCCGTTATCGTAGACCACAAATCCACGGCAGCCTATAGTCCCGCTGCCTACTTCGCATCCTACAAGGTCTCACCCCAGCTAATGTTCTACAACCTCATCTGGCATAGACTATTCCCAGACGAGGAGGTAGGCTGTATGATTAACGGTCTGTTCCTTGGTCGCTCCAACAAGAACAAGTTTGAGCGTAGCGAGATATTCGAGTTCAGCAAGGATAGGCTGGATAAATTCCAAGCCTACATAGATGACCTTGTCAATAGGATAACTCGCAAGCTTGAGTTTTACTTCGAGACATGGGACGAGAAAGACGGCGAGGATATCTTCCTTAGCAACTTCGCCTGTTGCGAGACTCGCTTTGGTCTCTGCTCGTTCACGGCCCTATGTACGGCGAACTCAGGCAACGATAGAGAATCCATCGTCAACATGGATTACGTACACAAGGTCTACGATCCCCTACAGTTTCAACTATGACACAAGAATACTACATAAGCGCAGTAGATCAAGTAGTAGACCTGACTCGTAAGTTGGAGGCAGCCCATGAGATGTCGTACAGCTCGCTGGCCTTCGCATGGGGTAGGGTACATGAGTTAGAAGAAAGACTAGAAGAATTGGAGAAAGAACATGGAAGTACAACAGAAAACATTAACGGCTAGGCACGACGCCTACAAAGACGGCATGGATAACTTTACCATGCTACGCTACACGGCAGCTATGGAGTCCCTTAACAAAACTCTTGAAGCTACGCTACAGGATAACGAGATGACAGGTATGCTGACCGCCGACTGTGTCAGCCATACCTCAGCGATACTTGCAGCAGCAGATATGCTTGGAAGTAAGCTAACCGCAATAGATAAGTCTATACAGAATATGTCTGTATTAGTGGGGAGGGTAGCTGCAATTGACAATTCTGTACAGACTGTGGCTAACGTCTTAGAAGAGGTCAGTGATCGCTTAGAGTCAATTGGTGCAAACCTCGACACATGAAAATACAACTTGACACCCTTGCAGGCAAGCGTGCGCTATTCTTGGCAGCGGAGTGTGTTAGCCTGCTGGATGCAAAGCAGAAAGACTACGGGCCGGGAAACATTAGCCGGTTTGGGGTCAAGGGTCTTAGCGTACGCTTGTACGACAAGGTAGAACGACTCGCAAACTTGTTGATGGACAAGGAGGAGTCTCCCAAGAACGAATCGTTGGAGGATACCTTCAAGGACATAGCAAACTACGGACTCATTGGGCTTATGCTACTGCGTGACCAATGGCCTAACGAAGAACAATTAGAATTCGACACCTTCTACGGTGTTATTGAACCAGAGACTAAGATAGAAATAACAACAGGAACAAAAACGGAAGAAGAAAAAGAAAATGTATAAACCACTAATAGCAATCGTAGGTCACAGCGGCAGCGGTAAGAGTACAGCGTTGCGTAACCTAGACCCGAAGACAACCTACATTCTAGACTTGGAGCGTAAGGGATTTCCTTTTCCCAAGGCTAGTAGGTTCAACATCATTCCCGTGGAGAACGCCAACGCTTTCCCTAGGGAACTTGAGAAGGTTCTAAAGAAAGATGACTGCGAGACCATAGTGGTCGAGTCGTTCACCAAGTACGTGGAACAGGTTCACACGTTGGCTACCAACTCGTTCAAGGGCTACGATATCTGGTCGTTCTACAACAGGACTATCCGCAATATGCTAGACTCCATCAAGAACGATAAGGCTACAATTATTTTCACCGCCGTAGACGACATCGTGAAGATTCCGCAGATTACAGGCGGCGAGTCCTCGCACCGCAGGGTCAAGGTGCAAGGTAAAGTTCACGAAGGCGCGATAGAGAAGGAGTTTCTCATGGTGTTGTTCACCGAGGTACGCAAGAACGAGAAGACCGAGGAGATGGAATACTTCTTCCAGACTAACACGGATGGGGTTACGTCAGCCAAGACCCCAATGGGTATGTTCGACGAACAACTCATCCCCAATGACATCGTTACGGTGCTGAAGAAAGCGGAGGAATACTATGCCTAACGTCCGCCACAAAGAGGCTACCCCAGTAAAGCATCTACACCGTAAAGATGCTGTTGATACCTCTGTACAGGCTGCACTAGAATTAAACACCGATCATGTAGTTTTGTGGAAGAGTAATACAAGGCTTACAAGATTAGAATATGTGGTTCTGGTTTGTATAAGGAAGCTTGGCCTTTGTACTAGCGACGAAGTTCGAGAACAGTTTCCAAACTGGAGTTACAGCAGCGTAATAGCGCGTTACAGAGCATTGCTGGATAAAGGTCTTATCAAAGACACGGGTAAACGCCGTAAAGGCAACAGCGGTAGAAAGCAGAGAGTTATGGAGGCAACAGATAAATGAAACTAACAACCGAAGACTACCAGACACCTCAAGATTACTTTCCCTATGAGTGTAGGGGATACGTGTACGATACACTACAATAAACATAAACTACAATACATAATAACAAATGGCTAAGATAAGTCTAAAAGGTATTACGGAAAGTTCGGGTAGGCCTTACCTCCCGAATGGTACATACACGCTTCGCATTGTCGAGGCAGAGCGCAAGGTCAGTAGCAAGGGCAACGACATGGTTGCTATTGTAACTGAAGTTGTAGAACCCGCAGAAGTTAACGGGCCTAGTGGCTTTGTTGAGATCAGCGGTGTTCAAGTTAGGGACTACCCTCTGATTCCGTCTCGGAGTCTGAAGGAGTACCACAAAATCTTCGACCTGCCCGATGAGTTCGAGCTAGAAGATTACGATGAGATCGCCGAGGGTCTCAAGGGTAAAGCATTTAAGGCTGTACTCTACACGAAGTCTGAGTCTAGAATGGACGAGATCACAGGTGATCCTATGATCGACCCCATAACTGGGCAACCGTTAGCGAGTTATCGCTACAACGTGGAACGCAGATTAGAAGCTGCTGAAGACCACGATATGTCTGGGTTCTAGTCTCTAACGAGGCTTGCGGTATGGTACGCAGAGAGATTCTGCGGCGGGTTTATGACATTCTGTCATTCCCCTCTGAAACAAACGCAAGCCTCACTTACAGAAAATGATTATGAACAAAACTAAACCTAAGTCGGACAGCAGGGTGAAGCGGTATATCCCTCTGATGATACCCGAAACCCTACACCGCAAACTAAAGACAAGGGCCAGAGACAAGTGTATGCGACTCAATCAATACGGGCCGCGCCTACTGGCCAAAGCACTACGAAACGACAATGACAGTTATTGAACAAGTAAAGCAAGAGCTAGAGAGCTTGGCTCCCAAAAAAGCACAAGACTGTGAGGCGGTAGCCCACAGGTTTAAGGAACTAATGGCTAAGGTTTTGGTCGTCGGGTATAAGTCCGGCTTCCAAGACGCGGCATCATTGGTTGTATCCTACGTTGACGGTCACTTCAAGGACAACAAGGAGTTCGCCAAGGAATCCGAGGAGATCGCAACGGAGAAACTCATGGACTTAGAGTTTCCAACAGATGCGTCATAAGCCTACCGAGACATACTCAGGCTTAACTGTTGTAATAGACACGCCCTCGCGGTTCGACCGACACGTTCTTTTGAGCGGTTACGCGGGGGCGTTTTTTGACTCTACAGTTGCAGTTGGTCGGGACTCTTGCGATCTGCGTACCCTGCCTACGTTGGGTGCTGGGCTACTGCCGGGGACGAAGGTAGTCTTGTTGCTTGGTCGTAAGTCTTTGCGCCAACATAAACCCGGAGTAGGCCTTGATGAACAGAGGGGAAATCCGTGGGTAGAGGATGGCGTAACCTACCTTGCGTCGTACATGCCGCAGGATGCCTTTGATCGTAAGAACTATTTCAACCCTAACGAAGAATACGCAGGGGGTAGCGATGACGACAAGGTAACACACGGGAGAACTAAGCGACAGAACTGGAGATTCTGGTTGCGTAAGGATATCCGCAAGGCCTGTCGGTATCTGTTGGTAAAGCCAAGGATACGGGAGATAGGTGAGGTAATCTATCCTAAGCTTGCGGATGTGGTCGGAGACCTCACGGAGACCAAGGGTAAAGACCTGTTCTTCGATGTCGAGACCATGAGCGATTTGACGCTCACTTGCCTAGGTTATGGGTGGTCAGATGCGGAGGCTATCTGTGTTCCTATGTATGAGATACCGCGTCAGGCATACTACTATGGTGGTCAGGGTACAGCGGAAGTTTTAAGAGCCTTGGCGGTGGCATTTCGGGACAATACGGTGGTAATCCACAACGCTATGTTCGACCTCTTTGTCATGGCCTACAAGTACGGGATTCCCTTCCCCCGCAAAGTCTATGACACTATGCTTTCGCACCATCGACTGTACCCCGAAGTCGAGAAATCCCTAGGCCACTGCATCTCCCTCTACATAGACCGGGAGTACCACAAGAACGAGGGTGTCTTTGAACCCCGCAACCAGCAGCAAATCCTCTCCCTCTACCACTACAACGCCAAGGATGTCATCAGCCTAGCCCTACTCAAACCCAAGCTCGAACTACACGCAGCCCAACTCTACGCCAAGGAAAGCATCCAGCAAGTAAACGACAGCATCATACCGTACCTGACTGCCATGTGCCAAGGCATCAACTACGACAAGAAAACCCTAGAGGACAAGATAGTCTACAACAACCGCTACTGCGCCCAACTCTCCCGTATGCTGCGGCTGCTCGTCGGCTACGAACTCAACCCGAACAGTCCCAAGCAGGTTTCCAACTATCTCTACAACTGTATGCTGTACAAGAAACCAGCCAAAGACCTAACGAATGAGAAGACCTTGTTGCAGCTACGACTCAAGCATCCGAACCCTGTGCTTACGCTTATACTAAAGTACAGGGGAGTAGCGAAGCAGTCTGGCCAGTTGAAGTTCCCGCCCTATGTTCCACGTGGAACAACCAAGGAGAGAATAACCACAGCCTACAATCTGGCCGGTACTACCACTTTCCGACTGGCTTCCAAAAGATTGCTTGGCAGATGGGGTACGAACGTGCAAAACTTTCCCAAGGATTTACGTAAATTATTCCTTCCAGATGAAAACAGAATCTTTATCCAAGTTGACCAGTCGGGTGCAGAGGCACTCGTTGTTTCTTACCTCTGTACTAAAGGTAACTTTCGCAGTCTCTTTCTTCATGGGATTAAAAGTCATGTGTATGTTGCCCTTCGTTTGTTTGCCGAAGTGTGGTCTACAGAACTGGGCCGTTCAGTCGATGAGTTCTGTACTTCGCCAATTGCCCAAGTTAGCAGGCTGCGAGGATGGGGCGAACTCGACCGCTTAATAAAGTCTAGCGACAACTGGAGCGCAGAGAAACGCTACTACTTCATTGCCAAGATGGTTTGCCATGCCAGCAACTACGGCATGAAGCCTCCCACCTTTAGGGTAAACCTACTCCAGAAATCAGAGGGCAAGGTCTCCATCTCAATGGCCGAGGCCAAGCGATTCCTTAACACCTACCACGATCTCTTTCCAGAAATACGCTTGTGGCACATGGAAACTATCAGTACATTACGGCGTGAGGGTATCCTAAGAAATCTGTTTGGCTACCCCCGTGTATTCACAGCCAACGTAGATGAATCCATGTACAAGGAAGCCTACGCCTTCGTACCGCAATCAACTGTAGGCACAATAACGAATATTACATTTACCAAAATGCAACAGAAAATAGAGAATCCCCAAGATCCACTATCCTCCATGAATGTGGATATCCTACAGAACAATCACGACAGCGTTCTGATACAATGTCCACCCGAACACGCAGACCATGTGGCCAAGGAAACCATGACCATAATGAACTGTGATCTAGTTTCGCCACGCGGTGAGAAGTTCTCGATGAAGAGCGAAGCCTGCGTCGGTGATACATGGGGAGGTGTCGCGTGACGATCTTGGAGAAGTGGCGTTTCTATCTGGAAGACCTTGAGTCACCCGACCTCTACCTAGACTGGGGATTCTACTTTCTGATAAGCAGTTGTCTTCAGCGTAGGATATGGACTTCGCAGGGTATCAACGCAATCTACCCGAACCTGTTCATGCTGCTGGTTGGGCCACCCGCTTGTGGCAAGAGTCGTTTGATCTCCATGATCTCTGACATCATCGAGGACAACGAGCTAAAGATAATGAGCAAGGACAAGAAACAAACTGCTCCCCTCTTCCCCTACACCGCTGACAGCATAACAGCAGAAGCTCTCAGCAGATACTTGGCTGAAGAATGCACCAAGGCTTTTACCCTAGAGGATGGTAGTGACTACGTTCATGCGTCCTGTACCATGTTGATAGAGGAACTCGGAGTCTTCCTAAAGAAGCGTACCGAGGACACCGTGAATATGCTCAACCAACTCTACGATGCTCGCAACTACCGCTACTACACAAAGAAGCAGGGTAAAGACAACGTACAAAACGTGTGCGTGTCGATGATAGCAGGCACTACCCCGGCGTTCATCCGTGAGTGCTTCAACGAGAACCTCATATCCCAAGGCTTCACCTCCCGCTTCATTGTAGTCTACCAAGACGAACCTCGATTCCTCCGACAGTTCACCGGCTTCACGGACAAGCACATCCAAGCTAGGGCAGACGTTGTCCAGCACGTAAAGAAGCTGTCCAAACGCTGTGGCCCAGTACCCATGTCCAAAGAGTGCGCTGCCTACCACAAGAAACGCTACGAAAGCGGCTCATACATAAACAACAGAATCAACAGCAGTCCCAAGCTGGATCTATACTACGCCCGGAAGAACATCCACCTACAAAAGCTGGCCCTCGCGGTGCAAATGGGCAATTCAGCCGAATCTAAAGAGGTTACGCTGGAGGCATTTAAGTACGCAGAGAAATTCATTGCAGAGACCGAGCTTTTCATGCACCGTAGCTATGACCTAACGGGCAGAAATGTGATCCACGAGTTCACACGGAAGCTTAGTGAGTATGTGAACGATAAAGAGGACGGTGTATCCCACAAAAAACTATGGCTAGACTGGCACAGCGATCTAAAAAAGGACGAGCTAGAAGCAGCACTAGAGTTTCTAATGCAAACCGATCAGATCGTAGCCGCAAAGAAGGGCGGCAAGTTAGTCTACCTGCCAAAATAAAGATAGCCAACCTCAACTTCAAGTTAAAGTTCATCAACTCTGACAGCAAGGAGATTTGTGACAGTCATGGGTGGGTAGATTTTAACAGAGAGCTTATCGCATTAAACCCGGAACAGTCAGCCGAGGCCTTGCATGATACATTTCTCCATGAGGTGATTCACGCTATCTGTTACGTCATGTCTGTTAAGATGGAAGAGGGTGACGAGCAGATGACACGTAGACTCGCCACAGGTTTGTGCATGGTGTGGAAAGATAATAAGAAAGTATTCGAGTGGTGGCAAAAACTAATCTAACATGGTGGGAGAAAGAGCGAAAACTTATGCGGGGCGAGCTAGACGAACTACTAGTGGCTCTAGATGGGATGAAGTTGCCGAAAGTTAAATGTGCGCCCTTCAGTATAAAGCAAAAGCAGACCGAGGAGTTAAGGAAGAAGCTGAAAATCTAGGCCTACCAGCTATCATTCCAGTACCAACCCCATGACTCGTACAGCTTATCGTTAATGTTTCTAGTGTTCCACTCTCTGTTGTAACGACCTATCCCACCCATTATGACGTACCAGTTGTGGTTGTTGGGTTCTTCTATGGTTGATCGGTAACGAAGCCATGCCAGGTCACGGTTGTTTTGCGAGACTAAGCGTGAGTTCATAGAAGTTGGGCTTCCCGCAGCCAGTGGGATGTTCTTGGTATCTTCCTCCAGCCAACGCTTGAACTCTACGTGGCCGTCGATGAAGGAGACTACAGACCCGCCGTTGTGGTAAACACCGGGCCAGTCTTGCGAGAAGATTTCCTTATCCCCTGACTTCAGAGGCACAACCCTGAAGTTACCGCTGTTTATAGAGGCGGCTGGCATCTCGATAAACGTGAATATCTGTGAGGGAGACGCCACATCTGCGTACTTATGGTACGTCTTATACTGTGTGTCGTGCATAAACGGCCAGCCTGACCACCCACCTACGAAAACATTCATGGAATAACTGCGAGGGCGAAGCTGCTGCTGTACGTTCGTACCACCGCCCCCACCAACAGCCTCCCAGCGACCTGTCCACTTAACTATTGACTTGTCACCGGGACAGCGGAATATCCGCATCCCCGTGTAGGGTTTCAGCGGAGACCAGAATAAAGCCCTGTCTGTCTGCGCCCATGTTGACCAACTTGACGAGCCGCTCATCGAGTCAGCAACCCACGCCCAACGTGCTGATGGCTCATTGTGCCACGCACTTGCGTAAGGGAAACGATCATCATGGTCGCCAGCAAACTCTCTAACAGCCATGTTCAACTGCTTATGGTTGGATAAACAAGCTGCCTGCCACCCCGTCTGCTTAGCAGAAGCCAGTGCCGGTAACAGTAAGGCGGCAAGTATCGCAATGATTGCAATTACAACCAGCAGTTCGATCAACGTAAAGCCGCGCTTTTTGCTAACAGACACGTTAGCAAAGCTACGGAGTAAAAACCTACAGTCAAGAAGTTTTGTCTGTATCTAGTAAGTCCCAAGCGTTCTCGTAGACTGCGTACTTGCACTTTTTACCACCGTAAATCTTTGTGGTTATGCAGTTAACTATGTCGAAGGGCATCACCCAGAACTTGAGGCAGTCCAAGGCACAGCAGATAAAGTAGTCTACTGTGGATTTGTCGTACTTGGATTTCGTTTTGCAACCGTGGTTGGTTTGAAATTGAAAGTTTGGGGTAGAGGAGTTTGCGTGTAAGACCAAACCCTGCGTGGTCTTTATTTGTATCCGCCAGATCTTATCACCCTTACTGGCTAGGAGATCGAAAGAAGAGCTGGCACTTAGTGGGTGAGCTATATCCCACCCGTGTTCGAGAAGTTTTTCTGCAACCAGAAGCTCCCCTCGCTGTCCAATGGTTCTGCGATTCTTTGTTGGATCTGATTCTGGCAAAGGCTAAGGTTTTGTCGTTTCATTCTTTTTCTACTTTAACTACTACTGTGTCAAGGTTTATCTCTCAGTAACCCTTGGTCGCCAGAAAGGCTTGAACACTATCTTGAATCAACTTCTTACGAACTTGCGAGAAGCCTTCGTCCCTATACTCACGTAGCATAATGTCACGCACGGCTTCTTCGCTCTTCGTCCGCGCAATAAAGTCTGCGAACCTACGAGCTTCCCTCAGTGAGTAGGCATCAGTTACGTTGGGAGAGAGCTTTTTGTGCTTGACGTAGCCCTGTTGGAGTAGGCGTTTGAACTTGTTCGGGTCTACGCCCTCCTTGGTTTGTGAGCGTTTCCACGCACTCTCTAGGAACGGCTTTAAGGTATCTTGCAGTTGCTCCACAGTTTCAGAGTTACGGAAAGCAGACGCAGGTGTTTTTTCGTACCTGTCAAGGTTCGCCATAAACCGCGAGCCGTGATCTCCACGATAGAGACGGTTAAAAACTTTGAGGTCACGATTCATTTTTTCGCGCTCAAACTCAGAAGCCCTGCCCCTAAACGTGCCTGTACTCAAAGCCTTATCTAAGGTCTGCGCAACCTCTGTGTGGGCCAAAGCTTGATTACGGGCAATACGTAGCGTCTGGTTAAGATTGGTCATTATGTCTTCCAGATAGCGTAGCGCGGAAGATGAGTCAGTTCCCGGAAGAGGCCATACATTTCCCGATCTCATGTAGGCCAGTGTTGACATCCCGAAACCCTTGTCAAAAACGAGAGCCTCCAAAGCTGGGAAAGTCACAAGAGAGAAGTCTTCCGCGCCGCTCTTGCCTGTATACATCCTGACAGCATCGTTGCCCAGCGCAGACAGTATACCAAAGTAACCACTCAGGTTAGCTAGGTGCATTGCGTGATAGATGAAGTCTTCCGCGCCAGATGGTGACTCCAGAACTTCTTCAAGCGATGGCTCGTAGCTTTCTTTGGCATTCATCATCTTGCCAACCTCGTTGAGCGCAACGCCGGTAACAGCACCGCCAAGCGTAGCCTTGATGAGCGGCCTAAAGTCTCTTTTGCCGTAGGTTTTCTTGTCAATGATAGGGAGTATTACATCCTTCATATAACGGTTGTATTTCTCCACAGACCATCTGGACAAAGACAAGACGTAGCTACCTTTGCCTCGGATCATCGTAGACGGCACACCACGAACACCGTACGTCCCTTGATTGATCTCTACCCAAGCTGTCGCAAGTTTATGAAGATCGCCTTCCGTAACTTCCGTGGGATTCTTCCTAAGCTTAATGGTATCAACATCTGCAAACCGCCCCATCGTTGTAAGTATACGCTGCACATGAGGGTCTTTGGACGAGCTGTTAAGGTAGCTACGCATCAACAACTTTCCTAAGCTAAACTGTATTGCCCGTGTGCCTTTTTCGAATAACTCACGACCTGACCACTTCTGCGAGAAATCGGCCACGGTAGAAAAGGAATCTGCTACACGATCTGCGCTGTCCATTGCGAACTCGATAGAGGAAAACTTGTTACGGTTTGCACCAGCTCGATGGCTTTGTTTCCACGCATCCCCAAAGTGCGTTACCGCCTTGAGCATTAAAGGATAGTCCTGTAGCCTCATGTAATGGGAAGCTTTCTCGAAAGCGGTAACAAAATCACGCGCACCAGAGTACAAACCAAGCCAGTTTGCAGTTACCATCCGATTGGCTCTCATAACAAACAAATCCATATCGCTATGAAAACCGGCGTGAACCTCGTCCAAGTTGTTAAAGGTTTTCTGAGCGCGGTTGGCGTAGTCTACATCTACGTCATCACCAAAAATTTCCTTTAGCGTTGGTGTCGTTGCTTCCCTCTCTCCAACCTTGCGGTGTGTATACGTACCCATCTGATCGGGAAGATCGCGTATCGCTCTTACGATGTTGTCACTCTCTATCTGAGTATACCACGCCATATCCTTGGCAAAACGCCCAGCATACCTTTGCGCCCGTATGAACGGGTCAGGGTCTACCAAGTCTAAAGGCATACTCAAACCCTCTGCCTTTCTTAACGCTTGGAATTTTGACGCACCAGCAAGGCTTTTAGTTTCTCCACCAACTGTCGTATAACTGTCCTTGTTGCTGATAACTGCGACATACTCAGAAAGCATATCACGCAACTCATTCTCGGTAGCCGTAGACTCTTCTCCCCAATGTTTGATGATTTTTTCCTGTAAGTCCTTTCCCTCTTTTGTGTGAGACTTTTTCCGAAGAATTGATGAGGCATCACGACTTAGCATATACGGATCATAGTTCTTATCCACATGATCTGGATCGTCACTAACTTTTACCCAACGCTTTTTTCTCCAAACTAACGGCCCGTTGGCTGCGTGTTCCAAGCGCGTCTCCGAGAAGAACCTATCAAGTGACTCGTTGGCTGCGTGAAGCTTGTCCTTAATTTGCGGCTCAAGCTTGTCGAGTTTTTCCTTTAGCTTAGCAAATTCTGGAGTGTCGGCAAAGTCGCGCCTTTCTCGTCCTTTGACCATACGACGCAGAGTTCTGTATTCTCCAAGTAACAGCACATCTGCTTTGTTTAAACCTAGAGTCTGCATCTCCATAATCAGAGGTTCTGCGAACCTGCCGATATAACGCTTCTCCACCATTTCTAACCTGTTGTGTGCGTCCCTAATATACAAAGCCTGCTTCTTGGTGGCATCTGTAATATCAGCATTCACCAAACCTTTGAACGGCCTTACCAACAGTTGATCTGTCTCTGCTATGGAGTATTGAAGCTTCTGAAACCACCAGCGGGGATCAACAAGCATCTTGTACTCTTTGCCCTCGAAAGGTGAAAGTATGCGCCGCTCAGGATCGAAAGCTCCTACGTCCGTGAGAAACTTGTCGAAGGTTTCCGCCATGTGCTTGGCTCGATCACGGCTAGAAGCAAAGAGTGCGGCCTCGTCAGCAGAAAGAGTACGCTCGCCACCTCTGGCTGCTTGGAATTTCAAACCCTGAATATCGCGACTCTGTAAAGCCTTGACATAAGCCTCTGCACTAGCTTGATCGTTGAAGTAAGCTACAGTTTCCCACGATTTGCTAACGCCAGTTGTGCCAAACTGTTTGTTGTCTGTCCTACGTTGGCGAGGCACTTCAACATAAAGAGTATCGTCAGCAAGGCCTCTGATTCTCGCTTCGGTTGCTGGATTAACTAACTCACCACCAAGCCTAAACTTAGCTAGTGGAACATCGTCAGGATTCGTATATTTACTTTCCCAAGAACCAACCTTGCGTTCCCCTCTGGCTGCTTGGAATTTCTGTCCTGTGTCCTGCTCAACTTTGTTAAGCATACCGCCGAGGCCTGACCCCTTTGGCGGTGGTGTGTCTTCTGGCATACCCAGAGACTTCTTAACCATACTGAAGCCCTCTTCTACCTCCTTCTCTGTGGCCGCTTCCTCACCCCTTGAGTTATAGCGTCTCTTCTCTTTTTGAAATTCCAACTCTTTCCACGGATCATCACCAGCACGTTTCTCATAATAAGCATCGTCCCTTCTGATAGGTCTCCCGGCCCTTACATCCTCCAACACTCCACGCTTTAGCTCTGCCGTATCTTGCGTACCATAAAGATGTTTGGCAAAACCTGCAACCATGTCGTCATTGTACAAGAACGGCATATCATGCTCGTACTTGAGAAGCATATAGTTCTTTAGCTGCTTATCTGTCAGCTTGAAACCGAACCTGTCTTTCCAGCGTGTCTTGAGTTCTCCCACTAGCTTTGAAAACTTGTGCTGATTACGGGTTTCGACTTTTTGGGTCATCGCTCTGCCCAAGAACTCGACAGCTCTTTCTTCTTCAGCAAAAAGTTCCAGAAAATCTTGGCGTAGTTTCTGATCTCTCGGATTAGACGAATACTGTAAATCATCCAACCAGTTGTGGAACCCTTCGTGAGCTATGGTGTCTTTCGACATACGCCGAGGATCGACGGTTACGGTTCGTCTGTCGTAAGCAGCAAACCCACCGGCTAGTCCGCCATCTGGATGGCCGATGCTTGTGTGTTTGAGAGCGGCTGCCAAGTTGAAACCCCTGACCAAGGCAAGCCTATTCAGTATATCTACAACTTCCGGGTCTAGTGGTTTTAGCTTTCTTACTGGTTTACCCGTAGCCATGCGCCTTTCTTTTTCCAGCTCTCTTCTAGCTTCACCAATCTTCTTCCGCATACCTACGGCATGATCGTGGAATGCCTTTTGTATTTTAGCGGCTTCAGGCTTACTTACAAATTGCCAACCTACACTACCATCTTTGTGTGGTACGGCTTTTTGCACGCGGCCATTTGCCAAGACTCTTACAGGATCGGTGAGCCAAACACCCAACCTGTCTATCAACGGCTCGCCTTCACTATCTACAACATTCTTGCTGGCTTCTCTTGGAACCTCGGCTGCCTTGACAGTCCTGGGTTTGCCAGTAACAGGGTCTGTAATCTTCGCAGGCTTAGCTGCACTAGAGAACAGCTTTAGTATGGCTCTCTCATGCCCCTTGCTAACATCTGCGTCCAGCACCTTGTCTGCTTTATCTATCTTTTTCTGCGCTCTATTTACCGCAGTCTGTGCCTGCTTCTTTTCTCTGGCTGAGTAGGTAACACCTTCGTCTCTCGTTGCAGCAAGCTTGCGCTTGGCAACTGCTAATTCCTGTACACCCTCTGCGCGTGAGAGACTAGCAGTTGTCTTGGCAGCTTCCGATGCACCATAAACTTCACGATACCTCTCTGGGGATACCTTTTGTGCAGCAGCAACCTCGTCTGCTGTCAGAGGCACAGCTCCTATATCTGGTCGCTCCATAGACCTAGCGGCTGGCCCCGGTTCAGCCGGGTCTAGAAAACCAGTACCTCTTGTAACTTGTGCTTCAATAGCGGCAACAAGGTCTGTATCTGTAGGAGTTGATGCGTCCTCTATCGCGCCAACCTTACGCCCTATGTCGCTTTCGTAAATCTTGCCCCGGCTGAATACGCTTGTGTAGCCTACGTCACCTATCTGGTCTTTGAGTGTGGAGTAAGCTGGTATAGGTTCACGCCACGGGTTGAACATTGTGTTAGGATCGCGACCTTTGGCTATGGCTCTTTTTTCACCTCTTTCAACAAGCTTGGCTAGTCCGGGTGGCTTAAACGTGGGTCGTTGTAAGGCTGTGCCGACACCCGCTGCGATAGCTAGTCTACTAGGATCGAAGTCTCCGTGATAAGCCTGAAACCCTCCCTCGATGGCTGTGTCAAAAGTCGCGCCGAGTGCCATCTCTTTTAGTGCTTGGCTTTCTCCCGGTGCAACTCTTCCCAATGGTGATTCAAAACGAAGCTTAGACTGTGTTGGCGCGCTTACCCGCCGTGTCCAACCTAACCCAGAACGAGTTGTAAATGGTGTTGGAACATCTGCCTTATGAAGCCCCTTGCCCCAGCCAAGTCTACCTGTTGCTGCCTGCCCTAGCCCTTTTACACCTTTGACCAGTTGCGTTGGCGAAGGCCTGAAAGCTAACGTCGATGGAAGCATCGAACCAGCAAAGGCGTAGTTGGGATTTGCCATATACGCCTCTTGCCGTTTCCTGTCCAGCGCGGCCTGCTGCTCGTCAGTAAGAAAAACTTCCTCACCTTTATCCTGTATTCCACCACCAATCACAGAACCAAGAATGCCTGCGCCGCCCATAAGAGCTAATCCGGGCCAGAAGCCTACGCCAGTGCTTGCCAGATAACCACCAGCAGTCATCATAGCTGCGGCTGCTCCTACACCGGAACCTGCGTGTTCCCCAGCGGCTGTCAACATTGATTCACGGCCACTTATATGCTCGTTTAGATACTCTTCAAGATCCTCTTCAGGTATTGCGGCATACGAATTAGGATCGTAGCCCATATCACGTAGCTTGGCATCCAGAAGTAAATTAGATCCCGTTTGGTAACGGCGTTCAAGAAGTGCGCTTGGCCTCCTATCAACTATGTGTAGTTGAGGCATCGTTTATGGAAATCTTCTGCTTGGATTAACTGGCGGTGCGTTTGTGTTACCCCAGTTAATAGTTGGCCTGTCGGGATTCCAGCCTGAGCTGCTTCCTCCTCCACCGCTGCTTCCACCGCTGCTATTAGGTTGATCCCACCAGTTACTTCCTCTGAGACTTTTCTGCCTATTCTCAGCTTCCATTAACTGAATCCTCAAAGCAGTAAGTTTCATCCGCTGCTCTTCCCGCTGAGGCCCACCCAAACGCAGAAACTCTATCCCCTCTGGTGTACCAAGCCACTCTTCAAGAGCTTCAATCGCTCTGATTTCCTGTTTCTTGGCAGCTAAACTCGCATCAGCTTCGGTCTCTAACAGTTGTTTACCATACTGTCTGGACACAGCTAAGCGTTGTGTATCCAACAATGTTTTAAGCTCCAAACCCAAAACTTGACTGTCAGCCACACTCTTTGCGTAGTCAGAAGGTAAATAACTGTGTACCTGCTTGGCTAAATCGTCAGCGCGTCTTTTGGTCTCCACATCTATTTGGCCTGTTACAGTCTTTTGTTGCGCCTGCTTCAACGCCTCAGCCTGTGTCAAAGACGGGGTTATCTCACGCTGCAACACAGCGTGTTCTGCCCTTTGACGATCAGTTATCTGTGGTGTAGCACCTGCAACAAAGTCTTCTTTTGATATCATTGGTGACTCGCCAAAAGCTGTCGATTTACGGAATCTTTGCTGTGGCGTAGTTGTAGGCAAACCTCCCAAACGCTGCCGAGTTTCTTCGTCTGCAATCTGCCTCGCCCTATTCTGCCGTATAAGCTGATTAGCAAAGTCTTGTTCTTGGTTAAACTTCTCTACAGCAGCAGCCCGTCTTGCACCCCTGCCACGTTGAAACATCAGCTCGTTCATCCTACGCTGCTGGTCGGGCTGCATCGCTGCACGCATATCCGCCAAGTTCTGCTTGTTTACCGTACCTGCACCATAACTAAATGGAGACATCTTGCGTTCCTGCGGTACATAAATACCCTTAGCGCGTAGCTCTTCTATCCTTCTGCGCTCCTCTTCGTCGAGAGGTCTGCCCATGCTGTACTCGCCACCGAGCGCACCGCTTAATATATCGCTAAGATTTGGCATAATAATTAGTTTCCGGGGTTAAGCCAGTCAGTTCTGGATTTTCCGCCTCTGGCCACTGTGTCGAAAAAATTACCAGAGTCTACACCTGTCATTATATTACTAGGTAAACTCGACATCTGATTCGAGTAGTCTTTCACCGGCTGTACGCCTTGGAATCCTGCGGCTATCTGGTTAGTGCCGCTGCCCCTGCCTAGGGTAGCCTGTACAGGATCGAAGCCTGATCGCGAGCCTGCCATAAAACTGGTTGCTGTCTGCAGGGCATTACCCAACGCAGCCCTCTTGCGATCTAGTGCAGAGCCAAACTGCATGGCGTTCTCTATGGCTGTGAGATTTCCACCGCCACCGGCTGAACCCCTCTGCATATTCCGTCGTGCATTCATACGCTCTACCTCAGCACGTTCGCTACCAGAAAGACCACCCATGTTTATACTACCTAAAAGTTCTTGTACCTTCTGCGCTCCAGCGTCTCTGGTTTGCATCCACGGTTGGTCAGTTACAGCCAACTGATCCATAGTAGACTCAGCCATATACGGCCCTTGCTGACGCATGATATCCAAGTCTGTACCAGCGGCCCCTCTACGTGTTATATTGTCAACGTCTGCACCAAGCTGTGCGTACTCACGAACTCCCGGCACGTAACCCTCTGGTAGCATTTTGGCTGCCTCGCTACCGACATAACCCTCATAGGCTAGACGTTGTTGTTGAGGGGTAAACTGCCTCTGCATATCGAGGTCTTTCTGCAGCATGGCTTCCACCTCGTCACGATGCGCCCCCATTATCCTAGGATAAGATTCTGCGTAAGCCTTACCGTAGTCCTCGCCTACATCTTTGGGGGATGTCTCTGTTGCCTTACCTATACCGTAATCAATGCCTATCTTTGCTACATCTTCCCAGCCGGGGAGACCCGGTATACCAAATATTCCACCAGAGTCATCACCTAACAACTTATAACCGGGACGATTACCACCAGCAGCACCACCACCCGCTTGCTGTTGCGCTGCGTTCATCTGCTCAGAAAAAGCCCTATCCATTTCCACCTGCTTTAAACGCTGCTGCTCAATTTGCGCGGCGTACTCAGGGGTTCCCGGTTGCAATGGCATTGATCTTTCCGCTTGTGTAGTACCTCTTCCCATAGCTCTATCTCCTTATGATGTTATTACCCCTGCCGTTCTCAAACTCGCCAGCAACGCTATAATTGCCGTTTGATTATTTGCTGCACTATCCCCTGACGGGTTTGTTACAGCCACGCCTTTAAGTACCACACCCCTTGCCGAGGTCGTCGCATCTGGCACGGCAATCCCGTCTAACCAACTGTCAAAGTCATCCTTGCTAGTGAACAAAGTCACAGTGTCCGTCTTACTTATCGCACTTGTTACTGCTATTGGCATATCATGCTGAGTATGCTTGGTTAATGAGTGACGACTTCAGCGTCACATCCTTGGTTTGTATGCGTAACGTAGACATTTTAGGCGAACCCTTCAAGTACAATTTGAAAGAGACCTTCCAGCCTTGGCTACTAGATTGATAGTTAAAAGTCATGTTTGCGTGTGTATTTGTGTTGATTTCGGAGGGGTAAGTGACAGGATACTTCAGCCCTGACCTTATCAGCGGAATGCTTCTTACCTGAAAACCACCGTTTACACCGGCAGTTCTCGCGTCATCCACATACTGAGAGACAGCAAAAAATCCAGCGTTATAGCCTAGTGCGTCATCGTCCACGCCCTTGTTTGACAAGATTCCTGTTGCGTCCCCACTAGACATATTAAGACCTTTGCCTACTGTACCAACCTCTGCAAACCGCTTAACTGTAAAAGTTGCTCCGTTATCAAAGAAAAGTGTTGAATCATGTGGCGGAAAACTGCTTGAGGTAACACTCGTGCTACCCTCCTTGAAATCATCTACGGTTATGTAGTTGGATGCAGCAGAAGACAAACCCGTAGGATACTTACCGGGTGGGTATCCACTTGCGTTGTTTATCTTGAAATTGTTGAATATGTTAAAAGGCTTGTTGAACAAAACATTGATGCTCAAAGGCTTTATCTCAATCTTAGGGTCTTGCGAACAGAAACTTTTAGTCTCCACGATGGCAAGATCATACTCTTCAGCACCATAAAGCTGCTTCAACCAAAAGCCCTGCGAGTCTGGATCATCGGTTACAGCATACAAAGCCTGAACACCTGCTGTCGTGACACCCACAGCCATGTCACGAATCGGCTTGCATAATACACTCTTGTGTGTGGCAATATTAGAAGCACTATCTCCGTCCCAGCTTTCTATTCCATTCCCTGAGTCATCGTGCATATCCAGACTCACAAACTTCTTGGTGGCCATATCGTAGACCACAGTTACCTGCTGCTGCGGGAGATTGGTCAGCAGGTGGAATAGCGCGTAACCATCGTGGATTATTGCACACTGGAAAGTGCCGTCCTGTAGAACGCCCTTGAATATATCAGAGATCGGACGAGAGAAGATGTCGTTTCTGGCCAAGGCTTCAGCCTGCTGTACCGCGTTGAAAGAGCGTATCCCGTGCTGGTCTATGAAGGCAAAGTCACCCAGCAAGTCCACAAACGAGTTCTGATTCACCGGCCCCGTGCTAAACAGATACTTCTTGGTGAAGGTCGGCTCACCGAAGATCGTGTTCGTTATGTCGGGCTTAATGGCGTAGCTTGAGTTTGCCGCACCAACAAAGAGTTCCTCTGTGTTCAGGGAGCGCAGGCAGGTTATGGGATCGTTGCTTACCGTGTAGGCTACGGCCTCGACACCGCCTATGGCCTCCTTATCATGTATCTTAGCACCGTCCTCGTTCAGCGGAATCATGAAATCCAGAGGACGCCCACTAACACTATGGTAGAGTTTCGTCCCATCTGCAGAGGCCACATACAGCTTGCCACCATGAAAAGCCATCTGCTTGCCTATCGGCACGTACTCACGGAAACCAACTATTCCTATCTCGTCGTCCTCAACCCTAACACCAGCAAGCGTACCCTGTATTGCAGTATCACTAGCAGCGTTGGTGTCACTAACCGTAAGTATACCCCCGCCAGTAAACTTAATCACCGCACCGGAGTTAACCTGAACAGGCAGTGCGTCCACAGTATACGTTTCTGTACCTGTAGCGTATCCGCTGGCATTGTTTATAACAACGAAATTCGGCCTCCACTGGTCATAGCCCATCAACTGTCTGGCTGTAACCGTGGCATCTGCGGCTATCTCGATCAAATTGGGTTGGTTAGTGCCATCCTGTACGACGATACCCGCGACTGTTGGGGGTATCCGCTTGGTGTAGTCTGACTGTGCGCCCACGTTGGGGTTGTCCGATGAGGTAGACTTGGCTGCAAAGTTGTCGTACGAGGGCGGGACTACTGCGGTAAAGACAAATTCTGCCGTAGTCGAAAGTCTTATCGTGCCTGTCCCCGTGGTAACGCCGTTGGAGTATGTCGCAGGTTTTACGTGTGTGCTTGTGGTACTCCAGACTACCGAGAGAGCCTCTGCGTCTTTGGACTTCTTGAGACAGACGCCATCCACAAAGATAAAGAAGTACGGGTCTACAAAGATTATCCCCTGTACCTTTGGGTCTGTAGATGTGTAACCCCCAGGATTAGCTATCACAGGAAAGAGCAGGTCAGTATCATACGCCTTCGACATTTTGACGGCCTCCAGCGCATCGTGCCGGTTTCTAACATTAAACGCCAGCCTGTAGGCATCTTCAGGAACCCGTGTGTCATCGACACCTAGATTCATTCCGCCACCAAAAGACCGTTGTATAAAATCCGCCATCAGAAAAGCCCCGTTGCTCTGGATGATTTCGTATACTTGTTAAGAAGGGACACACTAAGTTTGTCGTGCGGATGCTTGTCGAACCTGACCTTCTGCAACTGCCCACGTTCGAGGTCTGCATTGCGCCTGCCCATACTCCGAGAGGCTTTCTTGTCGTACAGCATGGCCTCCTCGATCTTGCCCTGCTCCTCCATATAAAGCTGCATCACCTTGTTCACGATGATGTTATCGTAACCATCTGCCGGGAACTCGTCGCTGTCCTTGCTGAGGTAGGGAAGCTTCTCCTTATAGAGTACCTCCAGCGTATGCTCGTCGTCCGCTGCCGCGTCAGATTCCCATGGGTACTTGCTGACATCCACGATAAGATAGCGAGATTCCTTTTCGTTGTTGGGTATGACCGCAACCACGGTGTCGTCCGACTGTTTTATGCTGATGTCGTAGGTGCAGACATCCGACTTGATAATGGATTCTATCGACGTAAATGTAGTCGAGAACGCATTGCTGGTGCTACTCAAAGCAACATCCTCAAAAGCCTTTGTTATACCAGAAGCTGACCCGACAACAGTCAGAGTTATGGACGACATGGCAGCAGTAGCCACGGCTTTCATACCCGAAAAGCTGGTGGGAGTTACCTTGAACGGCTCGTAGCCCTTGATGCGCCACGTTCTGTCCTCCTGCGATATATTATTGCGGGAGTAGCGTTCGGTAAGGTTGGACAGGTTCCAAGGGTACTTGCTTTCCTTTTCCCGTATGGCCCGTACAGAACTTACGTTACTGGGGAGGGCTATAGTCTTGTTACCTTGGACGTAGAAGGAGTCCTCCACAAGACTCCCGACCATATCAGATTCCTCGTAGAGTTCCTGCGCCCCCTCGTTGAGATAGTCCAGCATAATGGAACGCTGGTGATTATCGTTCGGGTTAATCCCCAGCTTCTTCCCTGCTCTATCCAGTATGTATTCTACACTCATCTTGCTGTTACAGCACTTACTGAACCTTTGCTACGCGCCGTCACTGCGACCTTAGACCCCTTGGAGCGAGCGGTCTTCTCACTCACCGAGGCCTGCGTCCTTGCCGTTACTGCTGCCGTAGCCATTACCTGCGCCTTTCTAACTCATACTCAAGACTATTTATCGTCTTGAGTGCTTCCCTCGTAAACTCAGGAGCCGCTTGCGCCGCCGCTGGAAACTCTGGATGACTCATCAGCCTCCCGCTGTTTTCCAGCTTCACGCTTACGCACCCACTCATCAACAGAAGCATCAACAGCAGCATCTTTTTGGGAATGCCGCTGTTGCGCTTCTTGTTCTCTAAGCATATCAATCGCATTGCCGATTAAATCCGCAAGCGCGGGAAACGCTTTAAGAATCGCTGTTACCAGACTCAGCACCTGCGTCTGATTGAATGCCCTTGCGTAAGAAAACGGCCAACAACGAGGTAATGACAAGGTTAATCATCATACCAAGTTCCATATCACCGCTAAGGTACGCACCTACTGCTGCCAAGATTCCTCCCGCAGCCGTCATGTATGTCTTCTTGCCTTCAAGCATATCTATTTCTTTCTTCCCTTCGCTCCTTTTTGTTTCTTTTTATCCTCACGCTTCTTTGCCGCGTTCGCAGCCCTTATACCCGCTGGGGTATACGCAAAATGTTTTCCTGCTACCGTTGGCATATTATGTATTCCTTATTTGTTCACGTATCTTCAATACGATATAGACTAAAGTGGCCAGACTGATTCCAGCCTTCAGTAGTATGTCAATCTCAAGCATCCAGTTTCCAAGACCTGTAACAGACGCAAAGCCAACTTTTAAGTCATCTAAACTCATTCAGTCGTTTTACCTTCGTATTCTATATCAATAAAGGGCGTGTCGATTTCCAGATTTCCCGGCAACGACTTGCAACCAACCAACAAGGCAATCAACAAAATTCCCGTAGTAATTGCTAGTATATAGATAACATCTTTTGCTTCTTTACTCATTGTTACGCTTTTCATTTACAGGTTTCTTTGTTACACCCATGCACTTGTAGAGAGACGATACCTCTACCCGTAGCATTGCGACTTCTTTGGCGAGCTTGTTCGTTTCTTTGTCATGTCCATTCAATCTGTCAATCAGTTTGACAATTATCGTATAAAGTTCCTTGATTTCGCCCGATAAATTGCGGAGGACATAGAAGACAATCTTGTAGCCGAATATTCCCGCCGCCGCTGCTGCAACAACAGGGAATCCCAACGTTTGTATAAGATTGGCTGTGTCCGTACCCACATTTTACCCGCCAGTTTTTTCCTTGACTTCAGGTTCAGCAACAAAGCTGGCCGTCAACAGACTCATA
>Ga0208299_1000363_pt1 | contig 42748 bp, 32 predicted proteins | sample 15_taG_FD_184089 | JGI IMG/M metagenome (GOLD analysis project Ga0208299, IMG submission 184089) | Marine viral communities from the Subarctic Pacific Ocean - 15_ETSP_OMZ_AT15312 metaG (SPAdes) (version 2) | ecosystem: Environmental > Aquatic > Marine > Oceanic | place: Pacific Ocean | collected... | reverse complement strand
AGGAAAAAGTAAAACTTATGATCTTTTAGTTGAACTTGAAGCAATACATAAGGAAATGTATGATGAAGTGCGTGATTCAATAGACAAAGCAATTGAAAAAATTGAGAATAAAATAAATGTATTATGAAGATTAAAGTTGATGTTAAGTTTGGAGAATTTCTTGATAATGCTGCTAAAAAAGTTAGATTAACAAGTGGTGACATTTATTATCATCTCCCTTATTGGTATCAAAAAACTGTAGATGGGGAATGGTTTGAACATACATTTGATGGACTTCCAGAAGAGCTTCAACAACATATTCTTGATAGTGTTGCTGATGTGATAGATGAAAATTTATGAGCATATTCAATAATGTACAGGATAATATTGATGATGGTAGAGCTGGAAATACTCTCTGGATTCCTATTGGTTTTCCAAAGATAGGAGAACATGTAGGTATAATTCCTAAGACATATACTCTACTTGGTGGTAATAGTGGTACAGGAAAAACAAGTTATTGTGATCTCTCGTATGTGCTAAACCCATATCAATGGATTCAGGAGAATGGTGAAGATAAGGATGTGAAATTCACAGTACTTTATAAGAGTATGGAAAGACCTAAAGAGTATAAGATTGCCAAGTGGATATGTATGAAACTTTGGCAAGATCACCAGATTATGTGTGATGTTCCTACTCTTTTTAGGTGGGGAGAGCACAGGAGTAGAATTCCTGATGATGTATATGCCTTGATAACAGGCTATAGGAAGTACTTTGAAAAAATGGAAGACACTGTAATCATCAATGATGGACCAGAGAATCCTACTGGAATTTATAGGTGGATGGTGAATAAGATCATGGATAATGGTACTTATGTTACCAGTGATGATAAGGTTATTAAGATCTACAGACAAGGAAAAAGCCCCTTCAAGGGAGATTGTGAGACTATCAGATTTGGAACTGCAAAAACAATAGAGATAACAATCTATGGTGAAAAAGTGCAGGTTCATAAGATGTTTGCAAAATTCTTTCCTATTGATAAGCGGCATGTATATCTTTGTGCTATTGATCATATGGGTAAGTGCACACATGAGCAAGGCTTAGATGATAGAGGTACTCTTAATAAGATGACAGAGTATGCCAGTGGAAAACTTAGGGATGTATTTGGAGCAAGTATAGTGGCTGTTAGTCAATTTAACAGGGCTACTTCAGATTCACAAAGAAGGTTTTCTAAAGAAGTGGAGATGGCCCCCATGGAAACAGATTTCAAAGGTAGCGGAAATATGTTTAATGACAGTGATGCCGCAATTGCACTATTTAATCCTTGGAGATATGGAATGGTTAAGTATCTGGATTATGAAGTGGATAGTTTCGTAAATGCTAAAGGTTATAACAGATTTCGTAGTCTTCATGTTCTGAAGAATTCCTATGGAGTTGATGATGTAGCATATGGGCTACACTTTTTAGGAGAGATTGGTGGATTTGCTGAATTACCAGCACCACACACTATTAAAGATTATAAACAATACGCAAACCCAAAATTTAAACAACGATTGTGTTAGAAATGACAGATTTATTACCAAAAGAGATTATTAAATCAGACTTGCATAATCCTAAGAATTTGATAATATTCAGTAAACCAAAGTCTGGAAAGACTACCTTGGTTTCAATGTTACCAAATTGCCTTCTTCTTGATTTTGAAGAAGGTAGTGATTATGTAGATGCACTCAAGATTAAGATTGATTGTCTTAAGGTGAGTGATAAAAAGAATGAAGATGATGTTTCCTATCAGGAAGTAGCAAATAGCATTCTTGGACAGAAGAAGGAAACAGGAAAGTATCCTTATACATATGTTGCAATAGACACAATTACTGCTATAGAGGATATGTGTGAGTGGGATGCTACTGAAGCCTATATGAATTCAAATATTGGAAAGAGTTTCAATAGACAAGGTGGACAGTTCTTGCCTAAGAGTAAGTGGGAATCAGTTCTTACATTACCTAATGGTGCTGGATATTTCTGGTTAAGAGAGTCTTTTAAGAAGTGGATGAAAATAACTGATAGATTAGCACCTAATGTGATTCTCCTTGGACACCTGAAGGATAAGTATATCACTTCAGAAGGTAAGGAGATTATTACAGGAGGTCTGGATTTAACAGGCAAGATTAGTAGAATTACATCAGCTAATAGTGATGCTATTGGTTATTTGTATAGAAATAAAGATAAGACAATGTTATCCTTTAAAGGACGTGGAGTTGAGTGTGAAGCAAGACCAGCACACCTTACTGGACAAGACCTTGTTATTATGGAAAAAGTAGATGACAAATTAGTCTCATATTGGGACAAAGTTTATAAATTATGATAGAGTTTTCATTTGGAAAAAGAAGTATCAGGAATCAACGTCAGCCTAAAGCTGAAGTATTTCCTGATAAGCTTGTCATGAGTCTCATGCCCTTAAGCAGGGATGAGAATGACGAGGTTGTAAGAAGCGCAAAGCGCAAAATTGTGTTTAACATGTTAGCCCAAACAACATTGGAGTTATTCAATAATGTAGGGTCTAATGATGAACCTGTATTTGAGAATACAGAGATTGTGCATTGGGTACAAGGAGTAGATAACTACATCTTTGTGGTTGGTGATAATACCAAGGTAATTAATACTCAGGGAGAAGAGGTTTCAATTCCAGCGACTATTTTGGTGAAGAAAACAAGTATGGGTGTGAATAACAAGAGTCTTTATGACAATCTTGTAGCACAGTATAACTTGGATACTACACAGGAGAATCATTTGGAATTGACAATTGTTGAACAACAACAGGTAAACAGCGATGTTTACAGTATTGCACCTATTACTCAGGAAGAGGCTGTGGTAGAACCAACAGCAGAAGAAATAGTTGAAGACATAGAGAATATGTCAATGACAGAAGAAATTGAACTTGAAGAAGCTACAAACAATAGTTATTAGAATATGGCATTAAGAGGAGATACAATTGAATTTAAAGAGCGCAAGTTATATACAGGACTTGTGGATTTTGATATTGTAGGCATTAATCCTACAGCTCAGGAACTTTCTGAGTTGCAAGGACGTGATGTTGATGATATCACAGAACCAGTGTATACTACCGTTGATGATGATGGTGAAAAGCTTAGGCTTGAGATTTGGTTAAGGAATGAAGAACTTGATCTTCTAACCAAAACTACATTCTGGTTGGAAAACAATGAACGCTTTAATCGTGATGGTAATAAGCAAGAGTTTATTAATAATGTAGGGAATACTGCATGGGCAGCTGATGAAGCAGGATTGTCTGCTTATGAGTGGTTTAACACTGATGGTGTGAGACCAGCAATGGTAGGTGAAGGCAATCTTTATAGCTTTCTACAGATATGGAGTAAGATTGATGTTCGTAAAGAAGGTACAGAATTTATTCTGGATACTTCTTGGGCAGATCTTATTGCAGGAGATGTTGATGAACTCAATGAGTATGTAGGCGCATTCAGTACACATCAAGTACGTATGTTGTGTGGAGTTACAGAGAACAATCAGAAGTTTTATCAAGCAGTGTATAACAATGTTGTACTTCGTGGTGGTAGTAACTATGTGAAGTATCTCCGTAAAGCTTTGGATAACTACGCTTGGAAAGGTGATTATCAGGAGAGTTTTGATCTTCAGGTATATACGCCTACTCCAGCAAGTGAGCAACCTGCAGAAACAATGGCTCAAGCATCTACTGCTGACATTCAGGATGTATTAGACGACTAAGTTATTATAATGGGACTCCTCTATTTATGGGGGAGTCCCTTTACAATCTAAATGTATGCGTGAGGAGTTAAATAAAGAATCACTTCTCAAACATGTTAGTCAGGAAGATATATTTCAAAAGTACATGAAACACAGGCCAGAAATTGGAAATTATTACTGTAACCCACTTAGAGAGGACAGTAATCCCGGTTGTTGGTATTGGTATAATGGTTATGGAACACTGTTTTTTATAGATAATACCAAGAGGAGAGAGTTTGGTGGTGATTGTTTTGAAATGGTAGGAAAGATATGTGAGGTTGAAAATTTCTATGAAATACTTCGTAGGATTAATTATGACTTTCGCATAGGACTTGATGATGGATATCTTCAGGATTATAAACCAGTGGTAAGAAGTGCTGATGCAAGAAGGAGTGGAAGGACTATACGATCAAAAATTAAGTTTACCTACATGCCCTTCTTGAAGAAGGATATAAAGTGGTGGGAACAATTTTGTGCTACTGAATACCTTTTAAATAAGAATGAGATTTATTGTTGCCATAAGGTATGGATTAATGGTAATCTTTTTCACACATATAAATACGATGATCCAGTTTATGCTTATAAATTTGATGATCGTTGTAAGATTTATCGTCCGTTTGCAGAGAGGAAGAAGAAATGGAGATCTAACTGTAAGAATACGGATATTAATGGTTATAAACAACTACCAGAAACTGGAGAGTTATTAATAATAACCAAAGCTATGAAAGATGTGTTAACTTTAACATCTATGGACTACAACGTAATTTCACCACAAGCAGAATACCCAGTATTACCAGAAAAACTTGTGAAAGAATTGAAAGAGAGATTTACACGTATTGTCGTTTTCTATGATAATGATGAAGCAGGTGTGCAAAACTCTATAAGATTAACAACAGATATTGAGGCAGATTACGTAAATATACCACAGGGAATGCCTAAGGATCCAAGTGACTATGTAAAGAAATATAGTTGTGAGGCTCTTACGGAATACCTTCATAGTAAGAACATAAAATAATTGTATGGCAAAGATACTATATATTGACATTGAAACATCCCCCAACAAGGGGTACTTTTGGAGATCAGGTACTAAGATATTTGTACCACCAGAAGCAATACTTGAGGAAAGGAAGATTGTTTGTATTTGTTACAAATGGAGTGATGAAGATACGGTACATTTTTTAAAATGGACAGCAGATCAGTGTGATAAAAAGATGTTACAGAAGATTAGTAAAATTCTTTTACAAGCTGACAGTATTGTTGGACATAATAGTGACAGATTTGATATTCCTTGGATAATGGGAAGATTGTTCTTTCATAAATTACCACCACTTGGTGACTTACCTAAAGAAGATACCTATAAACAAGCAAGAAAAGTCTTTAATACTAACAGTGGAAAGCTTGATTATCTTGCAAAGTATGCAGGAGTTGGTGGAAAGGTTAGTACAGGTGGTCTTCCACTTTGGATTGATGTATGTCATCATAATGATAGGCAAGCTTTAAAGAAGATGATTGATTATTGTAAAAATGATGTAATTATTCTTCAAGGACTACATGAAGAAATGCTTCCGTATATAACACCCAGACAACATATGGGCATAATGCAGGGAGGAGATAGAAGTGATTGTCCATCATGTGGAAGTATTCATAAACAAAAACGTGGAACTTATATAACAAGGGTAGCTGAATACCAGCGCTATAGTTGTAATGACTGTGGACATCGTTGGAGAGACACTCGAATGAAAAAGACAACAGACAAATTATAATATTATGATACCAGCCTTTATACTGTGTAGTTGCCTAAGTACGGGTAAACCTGTATAAGGGCTGGGTCTTTAAAACAATTTAAAATGGGATATGATATACAGTTTGATAATTAAATTATGGCTATACAACAGATAGAAATTAGTAATACACAGGGAACTAAGGGTATTGAAAAAGAGATTAGTAAAGGTGCTAAGAAAATGGTACTGGATACTTTGCAGATTAATCAATATACTAAACCTGTAGAAAGTACTGTAAGGGAGCTTGCTTCCAATGCAGTAGACGCGCAATTAGAAAAAAGAATTGCAAAAGAAATCTTAAGTGGAGAGGCTCAAGTAGAAGATTATTTCATTAGTAGAACTGGTGAAAAGTACGAGGATAGTAATTGGAAACCTGATTACTATGACCTTACATGGTTAAGTGATGACGACAATGTGTACCTTAATTATTATGAAGGCTCAGGTGGTGGATTTTGTGATACCTTTGAGGTTATTGATCATGGTGTAGGAGTAGGAGAATCAAGGTTATATGGATACTTTCAACTTGGTTATAGTACTAAAAGGAATAGTGCTTCAGCACTTGGAGCATGGGGATTTGGTAATAAGGTTGCATTAAGTACAAGGTGTAAGTATTATACTGTTGAGACAGCATACAATGGTAAGCTGTTTAAGTTCAACTGTTATGCTTATAAAATTGATAGTTTGGTTCCTAAGTTTGATCTTGAGACAGAAGAAGAGAACAACTTTGTAGAATGGGATAATGGTGCAAAGATCTATTATCAGGCAACTGATAGTAAGAATTATACCAAGATTAATGTTCCTGTTAAACGTCATAATAGACGCTCTTTTGAGGATGCAGTATCTTCACAACTATTGTACTTTGAGAATATCCTGTTTAAGACAATTGAGGAAGATGGATATGAACGTCCGCATGAATTTCGTGCAAGTCTTGCTTATGAATCTGATAATATCATAATCAGTGATAGTTATCATTATGGTAAACCACATGTTCTTGTGTGTAAGCCAGATTCTAATATTGGAGTATGTTATGGTGTTATTGATTTCAAAGAACTTGAGCTTGAGGATATTTATGCAAATGTTGCTATTAAGTGTCCTATAAGATCAGTAATTGAGGACGAAGCTACGGGTGAAGATATTGTACTTAATGAGGGTGTTGAAGTTACCAGTTCTAGAGAGTCTATAGTGTGGAGTGACCATACTAAGAATTTCATTTTGAAGAAGATTCAGGATGTTAGAGATGAAGCAGAAGAACTTGTAAAAGAGGAATTGAAATTAGATGATTTTCCTACTTGGGTTAACACATGTGTAAGCCTTATCACAAATGCTGAAAGTACATCTGTAATAGGAAGGATTGGAAAATTTGTGTCACTTAATAGTCTTAAACCTGCTTTTCCCGGTAATAAGAAATTGAGATATAGTACGTTTGAAAAATTCTTTAAGGGTTTGAATGTTAGACTTGTGAGTTATAATGGTAAAAAGATTAATAGAGAAGACTGTCTTTCATGGTATACATATATTAATCGTCCTATTTATGTAGGAACTATAAGCGCTGTTAATAATCGTGATTACTATATCACACAGGCACAGGAGAAAGGATCATTTATTCTTATAACACCTGATAATAAGACACCTGATATAACAGGTTTGGAATTAGAACGTTATAGGGAGCATCAAGAGCTTCTGTGGAGTGTTCTTGAAGATAGTTATATCAACTATGATGAAATTGAGGTTTCTGAAGATTATAAGAAGTCCTATGAGAGACTTGAACAACATGATATTCTTAATCGTACACTTACACCAGAAGAATGGAGAGTTCAGAATCAAATGATCACTATTAGATCTTATGATAGTACTCGTAAAAGTTATGATTATACATATAATGAGTATAGCTTATCTCTACAGAACCATGAAGAACGTCTTGCAGATCTTGTAAACTACAGTGGTAATTTATATTATGGATTTACAGAGGATAAGGAAAAACTTAGGTTTGCAAGTAAGATATTGAAGAATGAGTATAATTTTCATTTATACAATGATGAGTGTGTAATTCTAATTGCAAAAAAGTATGAGAAGTATTTCAAACATCATAAGTACATTGATGAATTTTTTGAAACAGTAGAAGATGGTGTTTTAACAGCACACTCAAGAATGATTCACGGTTATACAATTTATAAATTGCAAAAGGAAGATCATGAAATGTGTCAAAGAGTTATAAGACACAAGCAATGTTGGTATTTTATGGATAGAAGTGCACAAGCGGCAAAAGATTTATTTGAGAATTATTATAGGAGTTGTCCTAATTATCTTAATGGTAATATTAAGGTAGACATATTTGAACACTATAATAAGCTTGTTGAAATTCAAGATGCATTTGAGAGTGGTGATGAAGATATGATTGCTGAAGTACAAAAACAATACAATCTTCCTGAAGAGGTTAAGGATTGTAAAATTTATGATGTTATGCAAACACAAGTTGCTTATGACATCAATGATATTTATACCCAATATTTACATATGTTAGATTGTGATCTTAATATAGATGATCGCACATCTGAAGTTAGCGAGTATTTTAAGTTTAAAAACTATATTGATTATAAAAATGATGATTACATTAAACAAGACAAGTAATTCAATTACAGGCTCAGTTAATAATGAGCAATTTGGCATTCCTTTTTCGCAAGAAAGGTGGAATGAAATGGTTAAGCTGCAGGAAGCTGCAGAGAATGCAAGCACTATTGAGGAACTCAAGTCAATTATTGCTGATTTTCTACCACTTACAGTTATTACTGATAAGGAGTATGTAGAAAGTAAGTGTCCTAATATCTTAGTTTCTAACAGGGGAACATTTCATCTTAATGTGGATGGACATCCAAGTAGGATTGCAATGCCTAAACAACTTGTAGACAATATCTTAGAGAGTCTTGATGCAGATATTTCTGCTGATCCACTTATTAAGTTATGGACAAGATGGTTAAGGAATCCAATTCTTCGTGGTTATTCTGATGAAGAAGCTTCTAATTTTTCAGAAAGGTTCTTTACTTACATCAATGCTGTATATGTTAGCCCTGAAAAGGTAAGTGAGTGTATAGAGGATGGTTTTACAGAAGAACGTGCACAAGAACTTTCAACAGTAAATCAAGTGCAAGTTACTAAAGAGGGACTTCTTGCTACTTATAAAGTCTCTCAGGAGATTATGACTAAGTTTGATACTGAAAGTGGTGAACAGGTTTCTCGTTATAAGTATGAGTATGATGAAAATACTGGAATTAAAAAGAGGGTAGAGGCTGATATTGAGAATGAAGATAGACTCTTTCAACCAGTGATGATGGGAACAAGTGGAGATGCGTTCTTCTGTGAAGGAGATAATGGGTTTGTAGACTCGGGGCACTTTATACGTGTAGGTTGTGTACATAGACTTCCTTCATGGAGTTATGTGAATACAGATAATCATCGCTCTTGTGTAAAAGGTTTACATCTTGGTGGTCTTAACTACATACGTGGTTATCAAAGGGATACTACAGCTACTCATAATTGTTTAGTGGATCCTACACATATAGGGGCTATTCCTTGTGCTAGTCATGAAGGTGATGGTGCTATTCGTGTACTTCAGTATTTTGTACTTGATGAATTTTCTGGAACTAATGGTAGCTTATATCATAGTTCTGATTATGCAGCTAAGACTGATACTGAATGGGGAATTGAGAGAGCAGAGATTCTTAAAGAATTTGGTGAACTTCAAGAAGAGGCAGATGCTGAAAAGCAAGAGATATTGAATATCTGATGGGAGGTAAGCGCAATAGAAGTGTAGGACATCGCTGGGAAAGAGATTGCGCAAGGGCTTATAGAGAGTGTGGTCATCCTCATGTGGTGACCACGCGCTCAGAGTCCAAAGCCAGAGATGATACTGGTATTGACTTAATGAATAAGGATGAATTTAAGAATGGATTATTGAGGGATGCTCCTCAATGTAAGTGCACTCTTAAGAATCCTGATTATCACAAGTTAATTACAGAACTTCCAGAGGAATTAGGTATGCCTGTTGTTCTTCATAGAAAGACAGAGAAACAAGGAAAGATTTTCCGTGTTGTGGGGGAATATGCAATAATAAGAGTAGAGGATTTTTTTAAATTAATTAGTAATGGTAAGCTTGATTGATGCAGATATTCTTCCCTATTCAGTATGTTTTAAGGGAATGAAAGAAGGATGGAGTTATGACAAACTCAAAGAAGTTATTGATGAATGGTTTATCGCTATAGTTACAGGTTGTAATACAACACAATATATTGCCTATTTATCGGGTGATAACAATTTTCGGAGTAGAATATATCCAGAGTATAAAGCTAACAGAAAACAACCTAAACCAGACTATTTTTATGAACTTAGACGATATCTTAGAGAACGTTGGAAATGTGTAACTATTGATGGTGCTGAAGCAGATGATGCATTAGCAATGTCACAAGTGAAACTTGACTTTATGAGTGCAATATGTAGTACTGATAAGGACTTAAAACAGATTCCGGGTTATCATTACAATATAAAAGAGCATTATCTCTCAACTATTGGCATAGAAGAAGCATATAGAAACTTATGGATGCAGGTATTAACAGGTGATAGCACAGATAATATCAAAGGAATTTCAAGAATAGGGCCTAAAAAGGCTGCTGAAATTGTTGATAATGTACTATTTACTACTGTACCTGAAGCTGTAAGAAGGATGTATAATGATGATGACGAGTTCATTCTCAACTATAGGCTTGTAAGTCTTATACAAGAGAACAGCAACTTCCATCTGCCAAAAATTAGGGAGTTATGACTAAAACGTATAAGTACCTGTATCCAGCATTTCACCTGTCTTGTAGTACAATGGTAAGAGCAATGTTGGGGGATCTTATGAGAATGGAGAAATTGGTAGACGTATATCTTTATGATAACAGTCATGTATATGAGGATCCAATGATATTTCTTCTCTTAAGACTTTCCCAAGGTTCTTTAGATGTCTTGGATAAATTCAGGACATTAAATACATATATAGATGATTACAGTGTTGACAACAATATGTTTATGGTTGTTGTAAGTATTTCAGATATGAGAGCATATAATAACTTTTTGGAGTCTAAATACTCTAAGATGTATAGCTCTGTATTTCTTGAAAGGGCATTTAAGAAGTCTGATGGAGAATATCTATCTGTATATAATGTGTTTGCAAAGACAGTAAAGAGGAAGATGGAATTGATTGAAGATTACAATCTTCCTGATGAATTTGATTTTGAGGATGCGGAACTTGAAGGAATTATGAATATTGAAGAAGAAACATTTAAACACAAAAAGGAGGGAGCATGATTATTGGAATAAGCGGAGAAATAAATAGTGGAAAGGATACTGTTGGTAAGATGATACAAGGTCTAACTTCAGATAATATAACTGATGGAGAAATTGTAGATTATTTACTAACAGAAAGGATACAAGCTGTAACCAGCTATAAAGTAAAGAAGTTCGCAGGCAAATTAAAAGAGATTGTTTGCCTACTTATTGGATGTACTCGTGAACAACTTGAAGATAGGGAGTTTAAAGAGAAGGAACTTGGAGAAGAGTGGTGGTATATAAGCAAACCTGAAATAGGTATGCTTATGCCTTACACAGAAGATAATTGGGCTGCACATGGAGATTTTGAAGAAAATCTTGTAATGCTAACTCCTCGTAAACTCTTACAACTTTTAGGTACTGAATGTGGTAGAGAAATAATTCATCCTAACATTTGGATAAATGCTTTGTTTGCTGATTATACTAATATTGTAAAAAATGTTAAATCTTTTGAAGAAGAGCCTGACTCTACTAAAGCTTATGAAATGGGTAAACCTAAATGGATAATAACAGATGTTAGATTTCCTAATGAAGCTCAAGCTATTAAAGATAGAGGTGGTATTGTTATTAGGGTTAATAGACCTATATTGAAAGACTTAAAAGATGATACTGTAACTTCTATGGCTTACGCTTTAAGTGTACAAGCAAAACAAAGAAAAAAAGGTATTTATCATCCCTCAGAAACAGCTTTAGATGATTATGAGTTTGACCATGTTATTAACAATAATGGAAGTTTAGATGAATTACTGGACAAAGTAAAACAAATTTTAGAAAATGAACAGTTATGAAATAATGACAGCAGTAATACCAGAACAGGTGCCAGTGTTGAAGTTGAGACTTCAGGATGATCTTGGAGGTGTAGTTTGGTATGAAGATGGAAATCTTTATCATCAACCTATAAGTGGAGAAGAGCTTTGGAGAGATGCTGGCTATAATGTTATGTTTAAGAAGAGCTCTATTACAGTTCTTATTCACGGTAGAGAACATATAATTTGTAGTAAGAATAAACTTTGGGAAGCACCAGAGTATGATAGTTATAACAAAGAAATAACACAATCGTATGTCAATCATTTTAGAGTTGGAAAGGAGAATTAATATTGATTTCTTTGATCTTTATACAGATGATGAAATTGTTATCCTTGAGTATTTTGATGGTAGAATAGGTTATGTTCATGAAGATCAAGGAGAAGGAAGAGAAGTAGAGATGTTTGATAATGTAGTAGCATTAGAAGAAGAGACAGGAGTTGATGTATCAAAGATTGGAGAACTTAATCCTTCAAGTGAGTATGTTAACACATTTCTGGTGAATAATCCAGATGTGGCTAAGATACATTACCACTCACCTTTCCATGATTCATAATTGGAGTAGAAAAAGGGCAGCACTAAGATATTTTTTAGTATCTTTGTTGCCCTTTTTCAATTTTAAAAAATGTCAGAAGTTATTACTAAAAAACAGACAATTCCTTGGGGTGAAGTAGGATACATTACTTACAAGAGAACCTATGCGCGGCCACTAAAAGATGGTAGTGAAGAATTTGAAGATACCATAGAACGAGAGTTAAAAGGTATTATAAAGCAGCTTAAACTGGAGTTAACAGAAGAAGAACAGGAGTTTTACAGACACATGAGAATGAATCTCTTAGGGTCACCTGCAGGAAGATTTATGTGGCAGTTAGGTACCAAGACTGTAGACAAGTTAGGATTAGCGAGTCTGCAGAATTGTGCAGGTGTCGCAGTCGCCTCTGCTATAAGACCTTCTGACTGGACTATGGACATGTTGATGTTAGGTTCTGGTGTAGGATTCAATATCCAGAAAGAATTTATCTATGGTCTTAAGAAGTTACCAAGAAAGAAGGTAAAGATTGTCAGACAAGATGATGCTTCTGCAGATCATATTGTAGCAGATACTCGTGAAGGTTGGGTGAAATTGTTGAGTAAGGTATTGAAAGCACATTTCTATGGAACTGGTGGCTTCTCTTACTCTGTACAGTTAGTCAGAAGTAAGGATGCACCTATTGCTGGTTTTGGTGGTGTGTCTTCAGGACCAGAGATATTATGTAAAATGCTTGCTGTTATCAGTGAGATTCTTAACAATGCAGTTGGTAGGAAGTTGAGACCAATTGAAGCTCTTGATATCAAGAATATCATTGGAATGATTGTTGTAGCAGGAAATGTACGAAGGAGTGCAGAGATTGCTATTGGTGATTATGATGATCTTGAATTCCTGAAAGCAAAGAGGTGGGATTTAGGTGTTCCTAACTGGAGAGCAATGAGTAATAACTCTATTGCTGTACCACCAAACTTTAAGGACATACCAGAAGAGTATTGGGAGACCTATGAACAAGGTGAAGCTTATGGGCTCATCAACTTTCCACTTGCAAGAAGCTGTGGAAGATTAGGTGAAACACAATATCCTGATGCTGGAATTGTAGTATTCAATCCTTGTGGAGAACAGGGTTTGTGGGACTATGAAACCTGTTGCCTTGCAGAAGTATTTTTACCTGCAATTAAGACACGAAAGATGTTTTATAAGGTACTAGAAATGCTTTACAAAGTTTGTAAGCATTCACTTAGATTACCTTGTCATCATCCAGAGACAGAAAAGGTAGTGCACGATAATATGAGAATGGGTATTGGGCCTACAGGTCTTATGATGTGTTCAGAAGAACAACTATCATGGTTAGATGGTGGTTATAAGTTTTTACGTAAGCTTGATAAAGAGTACTCCGCAAAAATGGGGTGGCCTGAAAGTATTAAGCTTACAACAGTTAAGCCTTCAGGAACACAAGCATTATTACGTGGTGTAACACCGGGAGCACACGCTAATCCTGCAGGCCCCTATTACATAAGAAGAATACAAATGTCAAGTAGTTCACCTCTTGTGCAGGTTTGTAAGGATCATGGTTATGAGGTGGAATACAGAAAGAACTTTGATGCAACAGATGATAGGACTACAGTAGTAGTATCATTTCCATGCAAGGTACCAGAAGGTACACCAATTGCAGGAGACTTGGATCCAATTGATCATTTGGAATTTGTGAAAAGGCTACAAACAGAATGGAGTGATAACTCTGTATCTGTTACAGTAAATTATAGAAAGGAAGACTTACCCAGAATAAGAAAATATCTTGAAGAAAACTTTTCAGAGAACTTCAAAACATTATCTTTCTTATGCTATAATGATCATGGTTTTGCACAAGCACCTTATGAGACAATTACAAAGGAAGAATACCTTGAAATGAAAGCAAGAACAACACCAATTACAAGTCTGGAAACAGTAGATGAGTCTATTGTTGGTATAGAGGAATGTGAAGGTGGTGCTTGCCCAGTAAAGTAAACACAAAACAAATTCAATCATATAAGGAGATCCACGGCAATGGGTCTCCTTTTTAATTTAAACTAAAAACGATTATGGGACTAGACATGTATTTAAGCAAGAAGACTTATGTTAAGAATTGGGATCACAATCCTAACGTAAAGCATAAGGTAACAGTAAAGTTGAACAACAAAATAAGAAAAGACATCAAAGCTGAAAGGATTTGTGGGATTACAGAAGATGTGATGTATTGGAGAAAAGCCAATCATATTCATAGGTGGTTTGTGGAAAATGTACAGGAAGGAACAGATAATTGTGGTAGCTATCATGTATCTGTGAAGGAACTCAGGGAATTAAAGGAGACCTGTGAGCAGGCTTTAGATGCTTTGTCTTCTGCACCTAAGAAAACAGTAAAGGTTAAGTCCGTATACAAAGATGGCGAATGGTCTTACAGCGATGAAGAAGTTTATGATTGTGAAGAACTGGAAGACATTCTTCCAATAACTTCAGGATTCTTCTTTGGTAGTACAAACTATGATGAGCGGTATAAACAGAATCTGGAAGATACTATTGAAGGATTGGAAAAAGCTTTATCAGATGTTGAAGAAGACGACTACAATGTTTCGTTTGAATACTCTTCATCATGGTGACAAAAGTATGTAGGTATTGTGGGTCTGAAAATGTTTTAGCAGACGCATATGCACAATGGAATAAGGAAGATCAGGAATGGGAAGTTAGGACAGTATATGATAAAGGACATTACTGTGACGATTGTGATGGAGAAACAAGTATTAAAGACAAAATAATTGAAGATGAAACAATTACATGACCTTTACAACAAAATCCTCAGTGAGCGTTATATAGACAGTAGAGGTATAAATATTGAAATTGGAGATCACTTTATATTTTTTCCTAGAGATGGTGGTGTGTGTACTGCAGGTAAATTTGTAGGACTTACAAAATCAGGTAATATTAGATACAAATATTGGGGTGGTGTAGATAAAGATGGTTATGCGTTATTTACTAAACATAATTATTGGACACCCTGCTCTACAGTATATAGAGTTGAGTGTCTTGCTAAAGAAAGAGAAGAATGAAACAATTACACAACCTTTACAGCAAGATCCTCACTGAGGGTTATAGATACACAGATGCATCAAGAGATGTAGGAATGATTGAGATACCAAGTCACACACTTAAGTTTGACCTCACTAAAGGATTTCCAGCAGTAACTACTAAGAAACTGTACTGGAAAGGAATAGTGGGAGAACTTATTTGGTTCTTGAGAGGTGATACTAATATTAAGTATTTAGTAGATAATGGTATTAATATTTGGAATAAGGATGCTTATAATTGGTATAAAAAGCACATGGGGAAACATGATATTGATAATTTTATATCACATGTAGGACACGATGGTAATAATGGTTTTGGCTACCGAAGAGGAGATGTAGGAAGAAATTATGGTGCTCAGTGGAGAGATTGGAATGAAATGGGTAAAGGTCAAACTAAATCTTCTAATGGTACCTTATTATCAGTTACTACATGGGATGGTGTTGATCAAATAACTGATCTCATTACTAACCTCAATGGAGATAGACCAATGAATAGACGTAACATTGTCACAGCTTGGAATCCAGCAGAGATTGATGATACTGCTTTACCATCTTGTCATTGGGCTTTTGAAATTATTTCAAGACCGTTACCTTTGAAGCATTACGAACAATATTGTAAAGATACTGGTTTAGTGTCAATATATGAAGGTGATGGTTTTACGTTAAGAAAACATGTACCTAAATATGGTTTTACTCTAAAGTGGCATCAGAGGAGTTGTGATAGTTTCTTAGGAATACCATTCAATATTGCTTCTTATGCACTATTAGCACACATCATTGGCAAGCTTACTAACATGGTTCCATTGGAACTTATTGGTGATCTTAGTTGTGTTCATATTTATGAACCACATGAAGAATCTGTTAGAGAGCAGTTGACAAGAGAACCTTATGAGTTGCCAACTTTGGAAATAGATAGTGAGGCACTTGCAGTAATTTCTAAGGATAGAGACCCAAGATATTCTTTAACAGAGGTATTCAATCATTTGAATATTGACTGGTTTAAACTTAACAATTACAAATCACATCCAGCTTTAAAAGAGGAGATGATAGCACCTAAATAAAAAAATTATGAATGTAATATTAGATCAAACAGATTTGATTAATCTAATCAAAGGTTGTTCTCCAGCATATTGTCATTTTGATGATCTCAAGGGATTAGGACGTTATAATGACAATACGGGGTGGACTTGGAATACACATGTTCTTAAAGATTTAGATAATAGTGAATTATATGAACTGTATGTAAACATTAAATAATCATGAAAGATCCAAGAGAAGGAACAGAACATAAATGTGACACCTGTAATGGCTTTGGTTATATACAGGAGACTAACTGCTGTGGAGTAGCTTTCTACTATCCAGAGTATCCAGATAATGATCTTTGTACAGCTTGTGGAGAACATGCAGTACCAGAGGAGTGTGATGATTGTTTAGGAAGTGGAATGAGAGAGATGACTATTGAAGAAGAGTATGACTTAGAAGAAGCTGAAGCTGAGAACAAGGGTGATGAAATGAGGGGAGGATGATATGACTAAAGAATTTATACCTTATGAACAAGCCTTAGCTCTGAAGGAGTTGGGATATACAGATGTTTGCTTTGCTTATTGGAATGATGAAGCAATTGTAATCATAAAAAGCTTGATGTTTAATCATTATAATCAATCTACTGATATCGCAGCACCTTTTTACCAACAGTCTTTTAGATGGTTTAGGGAGAAGTATAATCTTCAACATGAAATACTTAGATCAGGAACTAAAATGTGGCTATTAACTATTAAAGAGATAGATAAAGTTACAAAACATGAAGTTTTTAATGGTCGTGTATATAACTTAGAAGAAGATAACTGGATTGAGCCTGTTGATTACGAAGAAGCAGAACTTTTATGTTTAAAGAAACTAATTGAAATTGTGAAAGATGACAAACAATGAAAGAAAAACTAATAGAATTCACAACAGCTAAGTTAGCAAAGGAGAAGGGGTTTAATCAACGCTGGTCACATTATTACACATGGAATGATGAAAAACATATTCTATGTGGAGATTTTGGAGTATGTGATTCATCTTATGGAATTCCTTCTACAGAACATTCAGATATTCCTGTAGCATATGCTCCAACACAAAGCTTACTTCAGAAATGGCTTAGAGAGGAGCATGAGCTTATTGTTGAAACAAGATTTGCAGGAGAAGATAGATTTTATGCTGATGTTTATAATAGAAACTATGGATTAGTATCTGCTTCTATGGCTTCCGATGTAAAGAACTTTGAACAAGCTCTTGAAGCTGGAATTAAATCTGCACTGCAGTTGATAAAATGAAAGATTTATTCAAGTATAGAAAAGAGTTTGATGAAAATGAAGTATATTTGTACTCTCCTTTCTATCAGCTCTATAACTCCAAGCCTGTCCTTGACAGAGGATCTTGGTGGTTTACAGGTGGGCTAAAGGTTAAGGCTCAAACTGTGAAGTGTGTGAAGTATTCAGAGTTATTAGGCAAGACTCTTGAGAAACAAGGTTGTGTTGGGAGAATTACTTCTTATGCTCTACATGATACTCCTTACATAGGAATATACTGGAGCAAGATAACAAGAAAAGGCTGTCCTTATTTTTGGCAGGAAGCATTAAAAATGATTGAGTGATGGAAAGATATAGAAGTGGGAGGAGATTGGAGTAATAGAGTATTTAAAACAACAATTATGAAAGACTTAAGATTAGTAATCAAGAAAGGAAAGCACAGTGTATCTGTCTGGAATAGACTACAACTGTGGTGGTGGACTACTATTAAGGGTTACTACATCAGTGACTTTGAGATAGAAGGATATGAGGAGGACTTAGGGAAAGAGCAGCATGATTGGAATAAGCTTTGTGGTTGGATGCCTTTTCCTTGGAGAATTCATAATCATAGTTGGAGAATAGGATGGAGATGGTATAAAGATGAACTACAGTTTTGTAAGTATTGTTATGATGAAGGTAAGAGGATGGTTATTCCGTTAAAAGAAGGAAAGAGACAGGCACAATACTATATTGTTGGTTCAAGTGCAGGAAAAGCAGGAAAGATTAAGTGGATGCCTTTATTCCCATATCACGGAGGAACATTACCTGCACAGCAGGATATTAAATTTTATTTTAAACTTGAAAAGAGATGAAGTTAAAAAATATAACAAAAAATTTCTATAATGATTGAGCTTACACCAGGAGAATTCCTAATGAGTAGACAAATCCCAGTAGCAACATTAGTTGAAGGAGAAGAATTAACTACTCTATTGAAAGATTATTATAATGAACGGCAAATGATGGAAAGAATTAATGAACAAAATGAAATGCCGTAAAACAGTAATAAAACAAATTCAAAATCCTATAAGTAATTAATATGGAGATTAATCATTATCAACAAGAAGCAATAAGGACAGCCATATACCCAGACAATATGCGGGTGACCTATCCAACCTTGGGACTAGCTGGAGAAGCTGGGGAGGTTGCGGAGAAAGTGAAGAAAGTGCACAGAGATCATGGTGGATTCTTTGATCCAATTGCTAAACAGGCGTTGAGAAAAGAGATTGGAGATGTACTATGGTATTGTGCTGCATTAGCAAGTGATCTTGGCTTCACATTACAAGAAGTTGCAGAAGCCAATCTTGAAAAGTTGAGAGCAAGACGTGAGAAAAATCTTATCTCTGGAGAAGGGGATAATAGGGAAGAGTAATAACAAGAAGGGGGAGTCTTTTTATGGCTCCCCCGTTTAAGTTACTTGTGTTCGTTTTTTTCCCAATTTGCAATTGTGTCAAAGAAGAAAAAGAAATCTGCAACACCTTTGACTGATGGGATAGCTTTAAGTGTATACTTAAATTGTGGATGACGGTCTCTTTTCTTTTCTCTGAAAAAGCCTTCACCAGGAACAAAAATGTCTGCCATTTCATCTAAGGTATTTCCAACCCAACTGAATGTGTCTAAAGCAAGACCAATTATCGGGATAAAGTTTTGTGCAATTTTGGTATACTCATAAGGATTTATAAATACACCAAGTTCTAGCTGCATTCTATCTGTAATCTTAAATAGTTTTTTAAACCACCAAGTATCATCATCTTCTTCTGAAGAGTACGCTGCAACTACTCCTGCTAATGCTGCAAATGACAATGCATACGCACGTAATTCAGCTGCAAAAGCTCTAAGTTGTTGTTTACGTGTTTCCACATACAACGCAAAAAGTTCTTCCTCTGTATGGGTTTCTAACAATTCCAGATTTTCTTTTAAAAATTTGGTAAAGTAATGTTTAGACATTGCGTTGTTCATGTTATTAGAAAACAGGTTAGTGCCTTTTCCGGATTCATTGTTATTGAAAATACCAAGTGCTGCAATTTCAACACCCAAGTTGATAAAGTTTTTAAGGATTGGTATAAATCCTGTATGGAAAATTTCTCCAAAAGCTACTCTAAATCTACCAAGCTCTATTTCATCAAGGTCTTCATCATATCTTCCTTTTTCAAATCTCTCATTGATCATAGCAGGCATCCAATTTTTAAACTGCATAAGTGCTTGACCAATTATTGTTGTCTTAATAAGGTTGATATCTTCATGAGAAGCGTTTCCCTTATTCCTTGCTGCAATTTTCTTAACAGCTCTCCGGAATCTGTTGAGTTCCTTTTTATCAGTTCCTTCTATTGTGAATTTTCCATCTTCTATTTTGGCAATATCCCATAGAGAAGTTGTAGAACCCTTTATGCGTGATAATTTTTTTATCTTGCCCTCACTATCAATTCCATAACTCTTCATCATCGCACCTAAAGTAAAATAATCTATAAGGTCATCAACCTTTCTTTGTAAGATAAAGGCGTTATCCATTGTAAAAACTTTTGCAAGGTTGTTAAGAGACTGATTATTAGCTCTTAAATAATTCATGTCTTCTTGGCTTACATCAAAGAATTGGATAGCTGTTTTTAGCTTTTCATCTCTTGTAGCCCATTTACGAGACATCTCAATGATCTGTGCATTTGTATAATGGTTCTGTTTTGTACCTGTTATAAAAGTGTTTCCCAAGGCCCCTAAGAATCCACCACCTGCAGAGATAACATTAAAAGAAAGTAGTCTAGCAGAATAATAACCTAGTACTGTCTTTGCTACCTTATTTCCAGACATTCCTATAAATTCTTGAACTTCTTTAGAAGCGCCTGTTTTTGCTAACGCCTTATTAATCCATTCAATTGCTTTACTTTCTAAGATAGAATCAGATCCTTGAACTTTTTGTCCGTAAAGATAATAGTTTACAAAGGCGTCAAAAGTTTCAACTGTTGTATTGATCCCCTTTACTCCTAATTCTTCTCCTGCTTTCTTTTCTGGTCTTCCATATCTGTCAACACTCAAGTGAGGAGTTTTCATCAGAACTTCTCTCATCATATTGATTTTGGCCTCTTGCTTTTTAGAAGCATCATGGTTATAAGCCATTCTTCCAAAGAGCATCAGATTTTTAAGAAGGTCTGTAGATTTTTGTGAAGGATCTACTTTTCCATACCTGTCATAAATAGGATCTGTAAATAGTACTGGAACTGTAAAGATTTTCCTATTGGTTTCTGGATCTACCATACCAAAAGTTGAATCTCCTTCTCTTACCTGAAAACTTTGGAAAAAGCTTGCTGCAGTTCCTTTCCAACTCTCTTTTGAAAAGAGACCATTTTCTCCAAGTTGGTCAATCATATCCTTATGTATGTTTCCTACAAAGTTAGGACGGATTTCTCCCGGAATTAGTTTTCCAAACTCTATCATCTTCTCTTTGTGGAAATCGTAGAAGTCCGCAAGTGGCTTATTGGCCCTTACAAATTTCCATTCATTAGACTCCCACTTAGAAGATTCCTTCACAGACAGGAACCAATTGTCCCTATTTAGCCATGCACTATCTCTTGAAAGGTCATATTTAGAAAGCCATTGTTGTTTCTTAATAGATCTTGTCTTATCATTATCTGCATAAATAGTATCAAGATTTGCAAATCTTTCCTTTCTCACCTCTTCAAATCTTTTTTTACTTTCTGCTGACATATGAAAATTGAGTTTCATCCAAGCAACGTCTTCATCAACAATTGCCTGCTCTTGCTTTTCATAAAGTTCTTTAGTATATCTTCCTAAAAGATCACCAGTTCTGGGGTTGATGATAAATTTGGTAATTTCATTAGCATCATATCCATTCTGTCTTCCCCACTCTAACAACGCCTTCTTATGAACAGAAACTTCACGATCTAATTCTGTGACGTTTTCTCTCACACTATCATTAATCTCGTTAATGGAATTGCTAAGCAATTTCATAACAGGATGTTTAAATCTTGAAAGATACGTCATCAATCTTCCTGTAAAGCCCACTTCCTTTTGTGCTATTGGTATCCAATCATCCCCTTCTTTAGTAGCAATTCTTCCTATTCCTGCGGCTTCTGCTAAAGTTTGTACACGCTCAAAGAGCATGTTATCAATGTCACTAATAGCATTAATTACAGAAGCATTAACCTTGTCAATATCTGACTTGGTCTTATCAGCTTTTTTTGTACTTCTTGTGTACTCAATAAGATTTGAGTAAAGCTCAAGATGCTTTTTATAATCATAGAGTTGTTCATCATTAAGATACAGATCATTCTCTGGATCATGAATTCCAACATGCTTTTCAAATCCTTTAAGAAGTTGTATTGCACTTTGTAAAACAGGAACAATGTCTTCAGAAAGTTGTAATGCACGCACTTGTTTACGTAAGTCTTCATACCTCTTTTGAAGCTTTTCATTTTTGTAATCTTTTTGTGCTACAACTTTAACCTGAGATTTCAATCCCTGTAGTGAGGTAAGAAGAGAGTTAAGTTTTACGTTGAAAGACAGTTGCTCATCTGCAAGCGGTACCTGCTGAAGATGCGCAGACTCTCCACCCATGGTAAGACTGTCAATATCAGATGTCATTTGTTTCTTGGAATTCTTAACATACTGAACATTTGCAGGGATAACTCTTGACTGTCTGATTTTTTTAACCTTGTAAACGTCTCTTAAAATTCTGTCATACTCAGAAGCCTGTAAGTCAAAAGAGTCTTCTTTCACTGCACTGATAAGTTCAGGATACATCCATTTTCCTTTTACTTTCTGCTTCTTCATATTCATGAATTTCCAGTCATATCTTGCTGCAGTCCTATCACTGAAGATTACAACCATATCAAGACTTCCTGCAATGTCTTTGTCAGGATCATGAATCATTGCTTCTGTTAAAAAGGTTGCCTTACCTTCAGGATTGATTCTAGTTTGTAAGTTATTAGCTTGATCTACAACACTCTTTACACCATTCTGTAGGTTTTTCCAGGAAGCCGGGCTTAAAAATTTGGGTGCTTTTGGAGCCTTCTTACCATTAGCGTAGTGTTCTACCAATTGTTCTGCAAGAATGTGAAGCTTGATCCCACTCTTTCTCTGAATTTCTGACTTTTTAGACTTGTTAATCTTGTCAGCAACATCCTTTCCCATAGTTCTTACAAACTTCCTGTCTTGAGCATCAGTTACCCTATTAGCAATTTCTTCAATTCCTGTATCAGTGTGTCTGGAATATCGGTTATCATCCTCATCTTTATATTCTGGTGGAATAAGAAGTTCTGTTGTTGAGGTAAGTTTAGCAAGTAAAAGTTTAACACCATCAGGATCGTCTTCCAATTGGAAAAATTCTTCATTGGTGAAGGATTCCGGATTAAGCCCTTCTACATCTTCCTGGACAATCATTTCAGCTACTTGGTAGAATTCCTCAATAGGAACTTTAAACTCTTTAGGAACTGCTTTCCCAAAACTTTCAAGGACAGATTGCCACAGTCTTTTGAACCACCTCTTCACTCTACTGACTTTGTAAGGATCAGTATCTGTAAATTGTTCTATCATTGCTTTTGCAGCAACTTTAGTAACAGCTTCAAACTTCAATTTCTCTGTGTCTCCTTCATAAATAGTTGCGTACTCATCTACAACTTCTTGGTAAACATCCATTCCTACAACTTCATCCATCATTGCCTTAATCAATGGACTTTTTCTATCCATCAGAGACAGGAATACTGTTGCAACTTCCTCTGGGAGAGTAGTTGGATCAGCATTCTTCTCAACAACTTCTACAAGTTTGAGTAAGAGGTCAGCTTTTCCGATAGCAGAAACAGGCTCACCATTGCGATTTTTAATGTTATCCAGGTTTTCATATTTGAATCCCAGCGTTGTTAGTAATTTTTTTAACTTGGCATTGAGTTTCGCGCTTTGGGCTTCAGTGATTTCCGGAATATCTGTGGAGTTTGTCATCTGGTAGTGAACGTTGTTTTGATCATCTACCTGTTTGAATGCAAACTTATTAGGTATTGCCTTTGTGCCAAGATCATTGGTCTCAAACCATTTGGTATCAATGTTATATGCACGTTTTCCATGCGCGGTAAAGTGCACTTGCTGTTTTTGAAATTCCTTAAAGTCTGTGATATTCAAATATTTATCAATTGCTCCTAAGGTTCTTAGGGCAGCTTTTGCATTAGCTTCTGCTGTTTTATATGGTAGTTTACACCCGGGCATTAGTATGGTTTTTTCTGTGGAGAACAATCATGTTTCTTATCTGGATTTTGTTCATAATCTTCCAGTAATTCTTCTTTGGTTAATAATTCTTCTTCAGCGATAGCTTCTCTCATAGCCTCTTCTTCTGAAAATGGGTAGTAGTATTTTTGATTCATTCCTCCAAGTGGACGGCTGTTAACATCAGACCATAACATCTTATGCTTAATACTTTTTTTAAGATAAGTTTGTTTGGTTGTGTATATAACCCTATGGTCATCATCTCCTTTTCTTGTGATATACAGGAAGAAATCAAATTTACCGTTCTTAGTATGTGTATTAACAGGATCTACTTTCATCTGATCAGTAAAGCTATCTCTACTCATTGTAATCTTAGGTAGAAATTTATGATTAGAAGTGTTTCTTTGAAATTGTGCTTTAAAGTTTTCCAGCCATTCATTAAGTGCTGCATCATCTGTAGGAACACTTCCTTGTACTGATTTCAGAAATTCATCTATTGCGGCCTTAGGTACAATGTGGCTGTATGAATTTGGTGTAGTATTAAAACCAGCTTGAATAAGACTTACCTTTACAAGATCAGTAGCAAGATCAGGAGCAATTTGCTTGATTTCCATGAAGTGATCAAACAACTTATTGATCTCCGGTGTAGACAATCTTTTGTGAAACATTTTCACAAGATCGCCTTCTTGTCTATCTACATAAGTTTCTCCTATCAATTGCTTGATGTAAGGGTTATCATGAAGTTGCGCATAAAGCTCATGAGTAGGATCTACCTTAATTCTGTTGATAGTATGAGCAACAGAGGTATCTCCTTTTAAGAGTGTGTGGTATTCACTTGCTCTTAATGGAATGTCTCCCTGACTATTTTTAAGAGTCATCATTGTGTACAGTAGGAAGTCGTCAGAAACCCTTTGATAAGCATTGTTCTTATCATTGGTAATTTGCAGGCTAGAAATCAAATCTTTGAAATCAACAAGTTTACTGAACCTGTCTTGGAAAGTCAGGTATAGTGGTGTGTAAATCTTTTTGGTTTCATTAATAGTTTCCTGGAAAGGTTGTAAGATTGTATTTGAAAAAAGTGCTTTATGATTTTTAAAGAACCCATCATCATTAATCTGTTGTTGTAACTTTTCCCTATTATGAATATCCATCATAGACTGACCAACACCTTTGGTATCAACGTTAGACGCCCTTACAAGATCATCTAAATATGTAGATTGACGTTTATATTCAAGGAAAGTATCCAGATAATCATACTGACGTTGCTCATCACCTTTGTGGTTGATAAGGTTTTGTTTCAAAGTTTTCACACCTTCTGTTTTCAGGACTGTGAAAGAGTCAATCTTGTTAGTAATCCTTTCTTCAAGTCCTTCCACGTCATCTCCCTGTACCATCAGTAATCTTCTTTTCTCCTGCATTCTGTGGAGAGTGTTATCAATCAGAGTATTGCTTCCTTTAAAGAGTTTGCTAACAAGTTGTTTTTCAGAAACTCTTAATCTCATAGACTTATTAGATCTGTCTTTGAAGATCTCTGCTTTATTTCTTGCACTCTCTTTGATATATTGTTCAACCTTTGGCTGAGCTACCAAGTACGCAACCCATACAGGGTCTGCACCTGCTCTTAGCATGTAGAATACCGTGTTTGCAACTTCTGTTGTAAAATTAAGGTCAAAGATATATGGATTCTTAGCAATATCCACATATGCTGTAAGGAACGCTGCTAAGGTTTCTGATATAAGGTTTCCCTCTTTATCATGTGTATGTGATAAAGAAATGTTACCATCAATTTCATTGTGTGCAAAGAACACTTTTGCAAACTTATCTGCAACTTGTAAACCAGCTTGTTGGCTAAGAACATGGTGAGTTCCTTGAATAGCCCCTATAGCTACACCTTGTTTACCAGCGAGAAACTCATTGAATTTCTTGATGTTGGTTCTTGGAGTTATAAGGCTTGTGTAAGAAGCTTCATCATGAATTTTCACTCTTTCTCCCGGGGGAGTATTTGGATCTGCGTTTTTCTTAATTGCTTTCTCATTTTTAATCTGTTTAATCTCTGCAGCAACATCCTTCAGGATTTTGTCGTCAATAGGCGCAACAAGTCCTCTATGGTTCTCTATCCTTTTAATCAGATTAATCTGGGATTGCAACAATGCATTTTCAATTCCCTCTTTTGTGTCACTATGTGTAATCTGTGCAAGTTCATCTGTGTATCTTGGAATACCTTTTTCAAAATTAAAGTTAGGGAAGTAGATTGTCAGCTTATCTACGTCATAATCAGAACCAGTTTTGGAAACGATTTCAGAAGATACTCTGATAATTTCTGCACTCTGTGGTGGTAGAAATCTCTTAATCTTCATATATTCAATGGAGTTCATCCCTTGTGTAGGAATACGGAAACCAACAATTTTTAAGAGGCGCTCATCTACTTTCTCATGCCCTTCTTCAATTGCCTTATTGAAAGCATCCAAAGTTTTAAAGTGCTTCTGTACAAAACTCATGTATTCTTTAGGAAGTGGTATTTCAACTTCCATTGGAAGTATTTCTTTTTTTGGAGTACCATCACCATGAACTTCATAACTACCGTTTGGTTTATATATCAACCCTTCTCTGTAGAATTTCAGGTAATTACTTCCTTGCTTAGCAGTACCAATAGGTTCAAATCCAGTAGTTGGTATTTGAACCATTGCTTTACCATACCTTTTGGCTCTCATTACATTGTTTTGTACAAGGGCCATTAAGAGGTTTTCTACCTTTCTGTGGTTTGCAAGGTTGTCAATGAAGGTACCATCATCAGTAAGTTCCTGAATAGCAGTAAGAACATTATCATCAGGATTCCTTTTCAGAAATTCTTCTTTCAGGTAACGTTTGAATTCTGCCTTGTTCTTAATCTCATAATCACTGTTGATACCAAACCTGTTCTTCAGATTTGAAAGATGAAGATTGACAAGTTTCTTAGTGTTTTCAATGTAATCTCCTACATCTTTATGGATATCGTAATTCTTCATTTCAGAAGCAATTTGTCCATTTCTAAAGATGTTAGAAAGCACATGCTTCATAGCCTGTGAACCCGGAGTAGTTTCAGTTTTAACCTTAGGTGCAATATCTACCTGAATTCCAAAGTATTGGTAATCAATTGTTTGTGTGATTACATCAAGGTTTACATGATTGTCTTCTGTATAGAATGCCTGTGGTTCTGTATCTGGTACCAGAGTACCGTACTTGTTTCCACTATGAAATTGAGCAATACCAATGTCATTTTCCACCATGTGATTGTACAATGGAGAAAGATTACTCTCACCATTCTGATTCAGAAGTTGTGGAAAAATTGGCATAATTACATGCTTGTATCCCGAAGGAACAAACAGTGTATCTCTATAATCATGAAGAGGTCCAGTATATTGTGTTTTCAATGGTTGGAAATAAAAGATTTCAGAAGGTGTAAGTGTCAGATCATCTGTCATTACCTTTTGGTAAAGAGCTTCATGTTTGTCTGTCCATTGTGCAGCTCTTTCAAGAATATGTCTATATTCCTGTAGAGTAACAATTCCAAATGCATCTGCTTCATCTATCTTCTGATAAGGCCCTAGATAATTGTTAACTTTTTGAGCAAAATCTACATTGTTTTTGGTAATCTCATTGTCTTTTGCGAAAGAGTCAGTAAATACTTTACGTAAATCTTCTACATAATCAGAAGTAATCTTGTGATCATTATATACAATGGTGCTGATAAGTCCTTTTAAGGTATTCTTCTTTTTACCACCTTGTTTGGGTCTGTGTTTCGTCAACCATTTGTTGAACTTCTTGTCGTTTCTTGAGATTTTCTTAGTACTATTGAACATAGAATTTCTCTTGAAATTATCACCAACACTACTGTAAAATGCAGGGTCTCCAGTGAAAAGTTTGGTTTGCTCAATGTACGCTACAATACTGTTGTAAGTAAAGAGTTCAATCACCTTTTCTACACTACCATGGGTTCTGATATGCTCTACGTCAATTCCAGCATATCTTGTTACACCCTTTCCCTTAACTTTTGCTTTATACTCTTTGGTAACCTTCTCCTTATCTATGTTGGTAGTCTCTTCATCAACCTGTTCTTCTACCCAATCTCTGATTTTAGTACGAACTTCATAGCTGTTTACAAATTTGTCAATACCATCACGGGTATTATCAATTATTTTTTGTGCCTTCTTATTAAGAGCTTCTCCAAGAATGTTTTTGAATATTCTCAATTCTAAAGCATTAGTCTGATAGTATAACACATCTTCTCCAACCTTGTTATGTTTTAAATCCCGAGAACTACTAAGTTCATCTTTCAGGTAATTTGCCATAACATCTACCATCTGGTCTTCATCAGTAACCAGAAGATCGTCTCCTACTTTAAAGGTATTTTCCACACCTCTATCAGCAGCCCTCATGAATGGAAAAATATTATCCATTGCACTGTTAACAAACATTGTAAGTCTATCAGGAGTTGTAACACCTTTTAACCGCTTACCAGTTATTCCTGGTCTGTTAACTCTAAGACCTTCAGCATCAGTCAATTCTATTTTAAGACCATGCTCTATGATATCTTTCTTCCAAAGACTATTCTCTTGGTATTTACCAAAGAGATGTGGAAGAGTTTTTCTTAATGCTGTTTCCCTTCCTTCTTGTGTAGGATAGAGTTCAACGATATCATTGATAAGTGATACAGTTATAGTCAGGTTAGTATGTAAACCAAGGTTGTAGATAGTCTTACCATCAGAAGCTTGTGACTGTAAGTCAATGTGCTTAGTGGTGTGCTTAGCTTCTATCTGTGCAAGTTTTTGCAAATGACCGTAGATTCCACCCTTCTTTTGTCTTTTGAAAACTTCATTAGGATTTAGCTTTGGAAGTTCTGTGTTAATGTAGTTTAACATTTGACGTAAGCCAATTGTCTTTCCGGGACCATTAGGTAGAACAATTTTGTGAGCAGCATTGAAGTTGGTAAAGTTTATACCAAGCATTTTAAAGGCTTTCTTAATTGCCTTTGGTTGTGCCTTTGCATCTAAATCTGCAATCCCCACTACAGTATTTTTAAATTTAGTAAGAAATCCACTTGGCCAAATTAGTTGACCACCTTTTGTCTCCAAAATTGTCATAAACGCAGATTCCCAATCAGCAATAATAACCTTTTCTACCCTTGTATTATTGGTATCTGCATTATAGATTCTACCATCATGTTCTAAGATTGTAGTAAGAAACGTTTTATCAAACAGGGAGAACTCCACAGTAAATTGTGTGCGCAGCCTTTCTCCAGCCTCGTCCTTTTTACTGAAACTTTCCAGTCTGTCAAGAAATGTAGCAATTACAGGTTTGTCTGCCAAAAAGGTTTCATCTCCAAGTTTGGTTGTCATTCTGTCATAGTTTCCTACGCTACCTGCAACTTGTTTTGCCATCTGGATATATGTTCGTCCAAAAGGCATCATAGTATCCAAGCCAAGACTATTGATTTCATCAGTAGGAATACTTGCAATCAACATTCTGATAGCACGTGGTGTACCATTTTTTGTATCATATTCTGCAGCAACCTTTGTGAAACTACTGTAACCAGTTCTTTCATCTTCTGAAACAGCTTCAGCAATTGCATCCCAGTCCTGTGATTGTTCAGATACCTCTTTAAGATCAATACCATATTGTTTTACAAACTCGTAGAATTCCTTGATAATGTGATCATAATGAGCCCGTTGATTGGTTTTACTCTCATGGTTGTCCAGAATATTAAGAAGGTCTTCAACACTCTGTGGCATTTCTTTATCTACAAAGTTGTTGTTTGTAGTAATGTATGCATCATCAATAATACTTACTAAAATCTTATTAATCTTTTCCGGGCTTGTAGCAAATAGTGATTTAGCATCTCCATCTTGGAATAGCTCTTGGAATAACCTTGCAGAAAGTCCTTCAAAGAATTCATAAGTATGCTGTGCATTTACAGTCATTGTTCCGTAATCGGTCATTAACCTGATTTTACGGTATGATTTTTTATCAGAAGGTGTTGGAGTATTTTTGTAAACACCGCCTTTGATATTTTCATAAATTTTAAAAGTAGTTGATGGAGTATCCTTGAAATACGCAACCAGGTTTTGGATAGCATCTACAATCATTTGAAAGAATGATTTAGATTTAGGACTGAATCTTGATTCTTCAGTCATCATGTACTCACGGAAGTCTTCAGCAATAAGTTCCTCAAGTGCGTACTCTTCAGCGGCTCTCTGGTCCATCTTGTATCCATTTTGGTCAAGATAGCCGTCAGCAGTTTTACCAAGCACGCCTGCATCTACTAACATTGAGAGCATGGCAGAAATCTCATTAACAGAAAATACTGTTCTGGCTTCTGTCATCATGTCAGCATATTCTTGTTTACTTAATAATTCTGCAACATAGTGGAAAGCTTCATGGAACTCTGTTCCAACTTCAGCCATTTTGCTTATTCTGAAAACACTTCCAACAACTTCTGCAAAAGAACCTTCTGCGAAAAGATTTTCACCTTCTTCAACAGTAATGTGATCACCAAATACAGACTTCAACCATGATTCTGCTTCATCAGAATTGATCTTTTTGTAATCCTTTACACCAAGTTTTACAAGACGTTTCTTCCCTTTCTTTTTCTCCTCTTTCTTACTTTCTACTTTTTCAATCTTCTTCTTAGCTCTGTTATTAGCAACCGCTTTTACAATTTCTGTATAAGTGGATACCTTCATTATTTCAAATCTTCTTTGGTCAGCTTCCGATAATTCTTCTTCATTTTTTGAAAGAGCCAATTGTAAAACTCTTACGTAATTATCTAATCCAGTTTTCCCTTTTTCAGTAAGAGTAATAGCCTTTCCTTCTTTTTCATAATATGGAACACGTTCTCCATCTATATTGTGTGTATAAAGTGAAACAGAGTTATCCTCATTAATGATTACTGCAAATTTTCTCTCTACTTCAGCAGGAGACATATCTATAAGATACTTTTTACCAACCTCAATTGCTTCGTACTTAAGAGCTTCTCCAGGTTGTTGTGGAAGAGTGTTTGCAGGGGCTGCTGGTTCAGTCTTCTCTGTAGTTTCTGTGGTTTCTCCTTCTTTCTTAGCAGCTTCTTTTGCCTTCTCTGCTTCTTCATCTTTTTCTACCTTTCTCTCAATCTTATCTTTTACAACAGGATCGTAAGTCAGGTATCTTGATAAGAATTGATTTTCATCAGAAGTATGTTCTACAAGATCTGTTCCCAGTACATCTCTGTTAGAATCTAGTACAAATCTTTCATACGGCATTAAGTGATCTGGGGTGTCTTTCACAGTATAGTCTACCATTGTAACTACACCATTTTCATCAATACTCACAGGATGTTTATATTTTTTTCCTGTCATCAATTTCTTGTTGACATTATGTGTAAGATTGCCTACAAAATTCATAAGCTCTTGTACAGCAGGGTCTTCACTCAATTTACCATCTACCATAATGTCATTAGGATCTACTTGGGTAGAAGCATCTCCAAATACAATTCTATTGAGTGTTGTATCGTAATAGATTTCATAAGTCTTGGATTTCTCTGGTTGGAGTTTTCCAAAGTAGATCAGTTTATCAATGATACCAACAGCAGTCTTTTTGGAACCACTACCAAGGACTTTCCAGGTTTCAATCGTCTTTTTACCATCTTTTCCTTTTGTATGGTACTTAACATTGAAACTATCACTTTGTCCAAAGACATGGTAGAAAAGTTTCATCAGGAATTCTGTTTCCTGTGGTTTCATGGTTCTTGAAATACCTTCAACAATCCTACCATCACTTGTTGTGATATAGACAACTCCAGGAGTGAAACTCATAGAAGTTTCAATTTCTAATCCCTCTTTATCATTAGCGTCTTGTGGAATGTGGAGACCAGTAATGTGTTTTCCCTTTTTACCTTTAGGTGGTGAAAGTGGAGCAATGGCTGTAGTTACAGAGTTTCGTGCTCTCACACCATCTACAGTCGGCAATGTGTTTGGGACACCTACAGACAAACCAGTAGCCTCTACGTAAGAAGGTTTGCCCTTCTTCGTATTTTTAGCAACTTTATCACGAAGTTTTGTCAGTCTTTTTTTAGCATGTTCTTTTGCTAATTCCAGAAGTTCACTTCTTTTATATTCTCTGGAACCGTCTCCACGATCCATGGTGACTTTCTTCTCTCCTTTGTACTGACCTACTATTGGTGCAGGATCATCTTTAAAGAGGCTTGAAAGATAGTCTACGATCAATGGATCTTCTGCAATATTATCCACAAAATCAGGAGAGTGGATACTATTGAATACCAGTTTTTTGTCAACTTTAACAGGTTTGCCGTCCTTAGTGTAGAGAACAGCCTTGATAGCAACATGTTTAGGATGTGCCTTATTCCATGCTTTCTCTGCTTTGGTAAAGACTTTATCTGATTCTTTGTCTCCCTTTTGGTATACAACAAGTTTCAATACATAATCAGTAGCATCATCAATACTATTGATAAATTTATACCAACGTTTGAGGTTTTCACCATCTTCTAAATCTACTTCTCCTGTTTTTTCATTAACGCTTCCCTTGTTAGGAACAATTCTTCCTTTTTCATCTCTCTCATCAACCAAGAAACCTTCGTCATCTTCTGTAACTTCTGTTTCTCTACCAGCTGTTGCAGAAAGTGTAGTTTTCTTTGCAGAATTATATTTCTTTCTTGATTCTTCAGTAGTTTGGTGTTGTGGTGGAAGCACTGCAGGATTGACAGTGGATTTACCCATGATAACTTCAGCAGAAGCTGAACTACTTTTATCATTCTTAATCCCTTGTAATGCTTTCTCCCGGGCTCCAATTGCCATATCACGTATCTGTGGATACATAGCAACATAACCTTCTGCCCAGCTTCTTCCTTGTCTTTCTGCTAATTCTTCCGCCCTGTTAGCATCCCAGTTTTCAATGACCTCTTGTCTGTGTTCTTCTAATCTCTGAAGCTGTGCTTTAAGTTTCTTGATCTCTTCTTTGGTTGCAAAAAATTCATCAATGTCAGAAGCTTTTCCTTCTCTGAAAAACTTATTGTCAAGATAGGCTTTTAGATATTCTACTAATTCCGGGCTTTCTACAGCAGCTACAGCTTCAGGATCATGTTCTGCAATTTTATCAAGAGCTGCAATAATATTTTCATCTGTAGTAGCCCTGTTATAAAACATAACTTTATACGCCTTAAGAATTCTTGAAAAACTTTCAGAGTTATGAACAAGATGTTCAAGGATGTCCCTTAAGGCTTCCAGTTCCTGTAGCCTTAATTCAATTCTGTCTATAGCATCACTTGTATCATCCAGATAATCATTAGGATTGATCACTGGTTGTTTTAGTAAGGCTTTAGCACCTTTATGTCTTTCGTAGTAATTGGTTTTCTTTCCTGCTTCAGCACTGGCTTTCTCTAACTTGAGAATTTCCAGATTACTTGTTAGAGCATCCTTAACCTGATTAAGAAGTACAAGTTGTTTTTGGTTTGCTTCTATAGTCGCAACAGCAGCATCCAGAGATGCTCTAGCTGCTTTAGCAATTGGAGAACGGCTTTTTGCTGCATATGCCTTACCACGTGCCCCAGTTTTCAGGGTATGTAGAGCTTTCTCTAATGCTTCATTTGCGTCTGCAAGTTGTTTTTCCAGAAGCTCAATTTCTTTCTCATTTTTCTGAAGTTCATACTCATTAGAATCAATAATCTTTTCCAGCCCTTTTACACGATGTTGAAGTTCTAAATTGTCTTGACGTTCTTGGGTATACTCTTTCCATCCTTCGGCATCATAAACGTCATACTCATTTATGTTTTTTGCTGTAAGCTTTTTCTTTCTACCCTTGTTATCAGACTTAATGAAGTACTCATCTCCCTTTTTGGTGATTGTGAATTCATCTACAACTTCTCCTTGATCATTTGTCTTAACAACTTTCTCACCTGCTTCCTGTCCTTCAAGAAGTCCTTCCACTCTATTTTTAAACTCAGAAAGTCCGTGAATATCTTTGAGCATTTTTTCAATCTTGGACTTAGCAGAAGCTTCTATTCTTTTTTGGCCTTCTTCTGTTGTAGCTTCTTTATAAGCTTCATCTAAATTTTCAAGATCAAGTTGATTTTTGTCATATTGTTTTTTCCGTGTAATATACTCAGGATGGATTTCCAAATCATCTACAGTATTTTTAGAAACTGAATATGCAGCCATTTCTTTTTCAAGAGCTTTTTGCTCTTCAGAAATCTGGTGATATTCTACCCTGTTATCAAAGAGATGTCTAACTACAGGTTTTGCATAAGACCCGGCATGATCTTCATAGATTTTTGCAAGCCCCCCAGTTCTTACTCCAAATGCATTTTCTTCTCCGGCAATGTAATCTTTAGCTGCTCTTGCTTTTTCCTGATAGTCTTCTGTAAATCCTTTCTTTTCTGCAGTCTCTGCATCCATGTCTTCTATTTGATCATAGAGACTAACAAGCTCATCCAGTCCCCCATTTTCGGAGAATTGCCAAACTTGTTCTTCTAATACCATCTTAGAACGTCCTTCTTTAAACTTACGTAAATCTGTTTTGGAAAGATTGAGTAAGGCTTTAAAGTCATCTATTCTTTTTTTGAAGTCTGCATCTGTTTCATCTGCATGTTGATATAGATTATTTCCTGCCTCATTAATAATTGCTTCTTTTTCAGCCTTAGTAAGTTTTGAATTCAACAGTTGGTCTGCTGTGTCAAGAAATAATGTGTTATTCGCTTGTTTCTCTGCACTTTGCATAACACTAAACATGTCAGTATTCCCTTCTCCCTTTAGGGAAGACGCAATAGGATCAAGAAGATCTTGTTGTCTTTTTCTTCGTGCGTTATGTTGATCTACTTTTGAATCCCATTTGGTTGTTACTTTACCAGTTTTAGGATCAGTAACTCTTGTTGGAGTAGGAACATAACTTCCTCCAACTGCTGCCATTGTCATCATTCCACCACCAGCGGCACCCAGTAAGGCTGACTCTGCCCCTTCTGCTGTCATAACATCACTAAGAAAATTCTGTAATGTTCTTTTGTGATTTTTTTCATTAAGTAACGCGCTAACATATCTTTCCCCTTCTTTTTCAGAAAATAAGTTGATAGATTCTTCAAGAGCTTCTTGTCCAGCTTCAAATGCAACACTCTTTAAAGTGTTCATTTTTGTCAGAGCTTTTGTAGCTTGGCGTGTTACAGTTGCACCTTTCATAATCCTTCCTGCCATTGTCATGTTCAGAAGAATATTCATTCTGTTGGTATTGTAAGAGAAGGCTGCTGCTTGTGCTGCTTGATCATTAGCCTTAGCTTCATCACCATGTGTTTGCATGGCAGTTTCGTAAGCATTTTTGTAAACGTCTGCAGCTACAAGTGTAGATTCTACTTTGTTAAGTGCAAAGGCAGTTCCACCCTGTGTCATAAATTGACCAGCTCTTCCCATTTTACTTAAGTCTGCTGCTCCTTTTGCTGCAGCTGCTATATTTTTTCCCTTTGCAAGATGTTGACTAAACTTAAGTGCTTGAGCCCCCTTTTGTACAAGGGATCCTACACCAAGTCCAGCAGCGTAAAATGCTGCAGCTTCCTGAACAAGATTGCTACCATGTTGCGCCCACCATGCAAAATCTCCTACATCTAAGAACTCATCAGGACGTTCTCTGTAGATAGGCATACTTTTATTCATGTCTTCAGAAAAATCAAGCATTGCTTGTGTTAACCAATTTGTATAGTCATGGTCTTTTCCAAGTTCATTATCAAAATCAAAAACAGATGCAGTATACCCAATTATTTTAGGTACGGTATTCGTTAATATCCTTCCACCAGCATGAAGGGCTTGTTCACCTGTAGGTTGATGAACAGCTCTTTGAAATTCAAGATCTTCTAACCTTGTTGGAAGTTGCCCCTGTTGAAGATATTTAGTATAATCATCATCTGGAACTTGATAACTGGGAGCCTGAACTGGTGGACTATATACATTCCCTCCTGTTCTTTTTAACTCCTCAATTTGTGCAAAAATTGCATCTAATGCAGTATTTCGTTCTTGTGGCATTATTTAGCGTCTTTTAATTTCCTTTCGTAATTATACTGGTGATAAATTGCAGGTAAACTTAATGGATCATCAAATGTTTTTGCACCTGATGGTGTTACTAATGTTTCATATCCTCCATCTACATTTAACTCTACTCTGTAAAAAGTTGTTTTTGTAGCAGCGTCCGCATCTTCTTCTTCGATCTTATAACCAAAACCTATTTCTATACCATTTTTTAAAGTTAATGGAACAGGTGTGTATGGTGCTGCATTTATAAATTCATTTGGATCAAAATTATAAAAATCCTGAACTCCTAAGAAAAGGTGAGCATTATGTCTGAGTGCTGGGTCTTTAGAATAATCCAAAACATGTGTCATAACCTGATTTAGATTTGTCTGATGATGACCATGTGGAATAGTCAATTGTTTTGTTATAATTTTTCCATCAAGATCTGTTCCAGTGTCTTTAACAGGAAGAGATATTGTATACGTAGGAGTACCAGAATTAAGAATAAGTCCAACATTTTTCTGGCCCCCTTTTATGTCTAAGTTCGCCATAGTTCCTTCTCCATTGGGAAAAAAGTGTGTTGCAAGATTTCCTGTTGTACCAGTTTCTGATACATAATTTGCAGTTGGATCTTCAAGTGTTCCTTTTAAAGTAAATATTTGATCATCATATCCAGCTTTTCCCAGACCAGATTCTGCATAAGCTAAAACAATATCACTTTTAACAACATTTTGATTAATAGGTTCTATTACCGCTTTTTTATAACGATCTTTCATTCCTGCGTATACCTTAACAACCTCATGTCTTAAAAATTCATTACTAAATGCAGACTGGAATGAACCTAATGGTGCTACAGTTGTATCTGATTCCATGCTCATATCAACACCATAAATTTGAAAAAGTTTATCTCCAAATTCTTTAGTACTTACATCTTCTTGTAATGACTGTAGTATTAATCCAGTGGCTTCTGGTTTACTCAATAATTCATGAGCAGCTTCTTTAGTCTCTTCATTAGTGAAAATACTAGGATCATTAATTTCTTCTTCAACCCATTCACTATATTCAAAATTTGCATTATTTTCTGCTCTTTTTACACGGGCATCATATTTTTCTATAAGAGCTAAATCCTTTAAACTTTTTTCCGCTAATGCTATTGTATGAATTTGTTCATCAGTTCCTTCAAGATGTTTTGTTGCTTCTGGATTAAATATAATATTCATTAATCCTTTTCTATCTCTTGTAAACGGGGTGCCCCCGTCTTCTGTAACACCTTTGTCAATTGAAGTTGCAAGTTTTTCATACTTCTTATCCATATCAGTTCTTACGATAGCAATGTTTTTTGCAGCTTCTGCACTATTATGTACGTTTAATGTTCCTGTGCTTGAGTAACTTGCCCCTGGAACTTCTTCAAGTTTTTTCAATGCTGCAGTATATGCTTTATTTTCTTGCATATCTTGTAAAAACTTTTGCTTAGTGTATCCGTATTTATTACCGACATATCTTGCAAAGGTTTTTTGCATTTCTTCTTCACCTCCTAAAAATTCTGGATCAAATCTTCTTTGTTGTTCTGCCCATCCTTTATATTTTTGGTTTCTGGTAAACCCTTCCATGACAGCTTCTTCAATATCTGTTCCCTTTATATATTCTGTAGTAGTGTTGTTTCTTCTGAATTTTCCATCATTACTATCAAACCAAGCACCACTTTCTACAAGAACTCCATTGGGTAGAGTAATGTTTTTCGTTAACTTAAACTTACCTGGAACTCCACTTGGTTCAAGATTTGCATAAAGGTCAGCATTAAAGTTTGCAAAAGTTTTCTCGTATGCGTCCCAATCAAATGTTTGTGCAAGGTCTTCTGTATTATATTGACCAAATCTTCCAAATCTATTTGCTTCTCCAATTCCTCCTTGTGCTTCGTAAGCATCATCAAAATATTTCATGGCTGCCTCTGCTTCATATGGTTGGATATACCCACTTAGTACCATTTTTTGATTGAGTACATCTTGTGCAGTCCTCTTATCATATGCAGCTTGTAGTGCACCTATTTCTCCTGCAGGCCCAAATCTTTCTGCCACTTGTCGTTGTGCTGATCTTACAGCTTCATGTGCTTGTGATAGGTCTCCATCAAATCTTCCAGATACATCATCTCTGATTCCTCTAAGCCAAGCCCGTTGCTGCATAGCTGCAGGATCATCAAAAGGTAGATTATTGAAAGTCTTTGATTCAATATCATACAGTCTTTGATCTTCTTCATCATAAGATTTCTGACGGGATGCAAGAGCAGCAGCCATTTCTTGAAATGGTAACTGATAAAATCCTTCAAAAGGTGTTAACTGTGCAGGAACTGCAAATCTATTAATGGCCATTACGTGGTTTTAAAGTTTACCCTACCATTTTGGTAATTGTAATTTCTATAGAGATCATCAAGTACTGCCAATAGTTGAGTGTTGTATTTACCACTATTAGCACCAGTACCTGCAGTATTCATTATAGTATTGACATTTCCCATAGCTTCACCAATGAATTCTTTTTTCTTCTCTCTGTTCATTGCATTAGCAATATCCACTCTCGTATCTTCAGTAGATCTTTGTTGACCAAGACTGTTAAGTGCATTAGATTCTTCACCTCTGTATTGGTTATTCATCTTCTGTCCTTCCATTTCTGCCATTGCCATGTTTCTTGCAGCACTGTCAAAGCCAGCAAGTCTTCGTGCATTTCTTATACCAGCACCAGAAACATTATTAGCAACACTTCTGTCATACGCATTTCTCTGCAGATTGATATCATTTTTAACAGCTTGAGGATCAAATCTCCTGCTAGCCATTAATGATCTGATCTTGTTTTCCCATGGATTATGATTAGCATCTACAATTTCTGGCTTTTGAAGACCTCTTGCAAGGTTGTAAGCAAATGGTGCTAAACCTCCCATAGTTCCCATCCAGTCTCCTGCTGTAAACAATTTATGTTGTTCTGGAGTTACTGGTGTTTTTTCTTTTTCTATTGAGGTTTTAGTTGCATCTACATCTTCTTGTCGAGCATCTGCCTTATTTTGAATTACAGCTGGAGTGAAATCAAATTCCCCGGGAGTGTTAGGATTTGGATTGGTTCTTGTTTGATTTGCAAATTCAAGAGAAGCACGATAAGCAGGATCTCCTTCTGTTCTTGGAGCATCAAACCATGGATTTTTATTTCTCCATGGCACTCCTTTTTCAGGATACTCTTTTGGTGTTTCAACAAATGCTTTATCCAATGGAGTGACTTGATCTTCAAAGTTCATTCCCCAACCATAATTTACACCTGATTGTGGTGTTTGAGTAATTGTTCCCGGTTGTTTTACTGCTATTTTATCTATAGCATTTTTACCCATAGCATTCAGGTATTCTAATGCATCAAACTTTTCTCCTGCTTGTCCTGCATAACCAGAGGAACCAGCATCTCCAAGCCGATTATCTCTTAAATCAGAAGGCACAAACATGAGATCATCTGGTAAGTAATTATTAGTATCAAACCCATCTTGTGCTACTGGCATCCCTTGTTGCATTCCTTGAAGTCCTTCCATCATTTGTTGAGGATTCCCTTGTGGCATTTGCATTCCAGGATTTTGCATTTGAGAAAGCATCTGCTCTTCTTGTTGAGCATGTTGCTCTTTCATTTGTTTAAGTTCTAAAAATTGCTTATTCTTTCCTACAATGTTATTGATGAGTTCTTCTTTTGTTGCATTTGAAAAAGGATCCTTCCGTCCTTCAAACGAGTTTTCTACAAGTTCAATTGCTTTTGCAAAAGTTGTGTCTACATCTTCAGGATTTGTTGCAACCTTTCTATTTGCTATTGTTTCTCCTTTTTTTAACTTTTTAAACCCTTGATGATCAGATACTACAAAAGGTTTTTGACCTTCACTACTAATAATTTTTTCATCTTGTTCAATATTAACTTTTGTACCACCTGCATTCACAAAAGAATTTTGATTTTCCTGACCATGTGGTGGTGCATTCATGTTATTGATTTGCATACCATCTTGTGCTATATTTCCATAAGGATTTGTAGTATAGTTATGTGGTTGTGGTATTTGTGGACCTGGAGACCTCGTGTCACCCTTAAAAAGGTCATATAATGCTGGTCCAAGTGCTGGTGCTATTAAATCTAAAGCAGTTCTTCCTATTTTATCTCCTGTTGAAAGTTCATCATCACTCCAAGCACTTACATGTCCACCAAATGGATCAGTAAGAGCTCCTGTTACTTTAGCAGCTTGTGCTTCCTCTTTACTTCCTTCTCCCCCAATTGCAGTTCCAATTGCAGTTCCAACTGAGTCTGTAAGTTTTGAACCTTCATGAAAAACAGCAGCAACAGGATTTGAAGCAGCTACACCACTTCGTGCTGTTTGCCACCAATCATCTGTAGTCTGCCCACCTTTAGTATCAAATCCACCTGTATCTGGATTAGTATTAGGGATTAAACTATTTGCCATTCCAAGAGCTTGAGTAGTTGCACCAAGCCCATTACTCCCCCCAGTTCCAGTACTACCTCCACCACTAGTATCCATCCAACCGCCTTCTGGTGTTGTGTTTGTGAAATTCATTTGTGGGTCAACGTTATAACCGTCTTGGGCGTAGGGAATTCGTCCACCATTTTGGTAGACTGAACGTGATTGAGCAAGTTGGAGCAGCTGTTTAAGCTGACTTCTTGTTGCTTTCTTTTTGGGTGATTTTTTCATTATGGTGCAAATTTAATAATTTAAAGTTAAAGGTTACAGCTTTTATGGGTTTTATCTTAAAGATGTCATTTGAAGACTCTTTACAATGTCTGTAGTAATCTTGTAATCAGGGGATTGGTTGAAGTACAAGCGTACCCCTAACCACTTATCTTTCAACTTACCAAGTTCATATTGTGACTTGGAAGCGTTGATAATGTTGGGATTGAGCACTTTATCAATAGGATATGTATTCTGAGTAAGTGTCCAATTCTTAGTAAAGAATGCATCTGTATATCCATCTACATAATCTCTGAGTTTTGAAGATTTCCAATTCCTGTTAGTTCTACGAGCATGGATTGTTGAACCATCATACTCAATAGTCTGGTAAGGTTCTGAATCTTTAGCAACATCAACAGTCTGTAAACCAGTACATTGATGACTGTTGTATGCTACAAGCCTGTCAAAGGTTACATCATGTACGTCATAGTGTTTCCTAGCAGAAGAAGAGTACAATTCCACATCAGACATCCAATGAAGATTTGCAAAGTATGTAGTTTGTAATGGTGTTGGGTTTGCGATCATTTCTAAGATATGATCATATTTGGTACCATAGTAGTTTTGGTACTCTCCAGTAAGATGTTCCCAAGTTGACGTAGAATCTGTAATCCAACTGTAGTAATAATCGTCATTGTTGAAATAGAAGTTGGGAAGATAACTATGGTATGATGCCCATCCTTTATCTTTGAAACTGTAAGACATTGTCCATGAAAGATTTTCAAAGTAAGTTTCATTATCAAAGTCTAATGGTGTAAGTGTTGGTGTTCCCCCCTTATTAAGATAGCGGTAAAATTGACCATCTACACTATTACCATCAGAACCATCCCCTACAAAGATTACTTCTTGTCCCAACATAAAGGGAGACCCGGGAACTACGTGCTTTATAACAATTGCCGGGAAGTTAGAAATCCCTTCAAAAAGCCCTGTGGTTCCTAACCATTTGTAATCCTTTTTGGTGAGTATGTATCTACGATATCTTGAATCATAAGTACTTAAAACTCCAATTCCATTTTTGTATACTGGATTGTTATCATAAGGGTAACTTGTAGAAGTTAGTGTCTGGTATTGTGCAGCAAACTGTATTGGAAGGTTTTCTTCAAACCAATTTCTCATTCCTTGTGCTGAAAGTTCTACTAGTTTTCCTTCTCCACTAATCATAAAGACTTTACCAGATTCTGGAGCTGCATACACATTTCCATATTGGGTTTGGTAATCTGTCCATTGATAAGAAGACCCACCAAAGACTTCATTGGTAGTTACAATTTCAACAGGAGGAAGACTCATAAAGGCTCCGGAACCAATGTAGACAGTAGCTACGTCAGTCTTAAGTTGTTGATCAGATGTATGTAATCTCCATAAAGATTCTTTTGTACGGGCATAGAGGGTCTTTCCCTGATAGAAAATGTGAGTAACTTCACCTGTTTGACCGGGAAGATTTTTGTAATTATCAGCAAGAAAGATCTTGTACATATCACGTAGTTGTTCCTGGTCTGCAGTTTCTGACCATATAAGTCTATTGGGAAACTGATGATTACAATTATTACAATACTTATAACCTTGTGGGAGTGGGAAGAACACTTTTACATTCCTCTCTGCTGAATAATCCTTGTTATAGTAATAGGTATTGGGAATCATTTCTTCTACACCTTCATTATCTTCATATTGAAGGAAGTCCAATGGGGTGGCAAAGTACTTGGGCCAATACCTGTCTTGTGCTACTGTAATGTCTTGTGCATGTCTAAGTTCTGTATTAATTGGAGATTCTGTCCAGAACCACGAAATACTTGCTCCTCTAAATTTTTCCTCAGTATCATCACAATCTTTGAGGTAGATATGCTTTCTAAAGGCAAACTTGGAGATTGTAGTATCCCCACCATAAACTTCTATTGTATCTGTAGTTTTGTCAATGTTACATTTAGTCACTGGTATGTACTCAATAGAAGACAACGGCCCATAAATATTTGGATTGTTATTCTTAAGAGCTACGTAATGTCTTGAAATCCAATCAAAATTACCTAGGTTGTTGAAATCAAAATTACCTGATTCTGTTTCAACTTCGTAAGGAATTCCAGTTGCCGTATTAGCTAGTCCATCTAAACCATTTTCAAGGTCTAATGCAAGTGTTTCCTG
>Ga0208299_1000362_pt1 | contig 42754 bp, 42 predicted proteins | sample 15_taG_FD_184089 | JGI IMG/M metagenome (GOLD analysis project Ga0208299, IMG submission 184089) | Marine viral communities from the Subarctic Pacific Ocean - 15_ETSP_OMZ_AT15312 metaG (SPAdes) (version 2) | ecosystem: Environmental > Aquatic > Marine > Oceanic | place: Pacific Ocean | collected... | reverse complement strand
TAAAAGAGTATGCTGTAATATTCTTTACAATTCCTTTAGTCCAATAGAACCTGTACTTATATCCTCCTGTGTGATCGTTTAGATGATAGATTCGCTTACCAAGTTTTTTACTAGCAGCCCAATCAATTTTTAATTTATTCTTATCATCATATTTCATTTTAGATTTCTTAACTCTGATAGTCCCTAGTCTATAAGGTAACCTCATCTCCTCAGAACTTATTAAGATTTCATCTATAAATAATTTATTAAACTCGTCACATATTTTTCTATAAGTTTTTTTATCTACTTGTAATTCTTCTATTGTATTCTCTTTATAATACTTGTACGCCTCATCAGAGCCGTGATCTTTTTTATATTCTCCTAATCCACGTTTACCATTTTCAAACATTATTTCTGTTGATTAGGTTGTAAATCAGATTTAGCATTATTAGAGATGTCCGTAGGCATTTGAATCATAGGCTGCAGATTCTGAGCTAACATACCCTGTTTAATTAAATCTAACATAGATGTAGAAAGAGGGTATTCTTCCATTTCTGCATCATATGAAGGAGAACCATCATCTTTCTTATAAGATTCTATATCTCTAGGGTTTTGCCAAACTCCCTCTACTTTAATCTTTTCTAACATCTCAGCTTCAGGCCCTGTAATATATACAAAGCTATCTAATAAAAAGGCAAAGGTCATACGCTTCGTGTAACGATTATTACCTGCCCAAGGAGCTCTATTGTAGGGAATCATGTGAAAGTTCGTAGAAAGTATTCCTGTAGGCCCTATAGCAGTGATTAAATCTTGATGTGAAGTTTCAATAGCATTAGGTACCTTTTCTTTAGAGCGTACAATCATAATATCATTAGACAGCCCACAAGTAGTTCCAGAAATAGGTTCTACCTCTAAGCAGTGTATCACCTGTTTAATATTATCAGAAATACTACGACGCTTATTTACATCTTGTCGGATATACTGCGCTCTTAAACTATTAACTTGAAATTCTATTTGACGATCTGAAATCATTTCATCATCGGATTGTAATCCTCCTCTGATGATGTTTTTCAAATCATATACTATTTCTTTTATTGTTGCCATCCTAATTTAAATTTACTTGTAAATATCCTTCACATCCCTTTTCTTTATTCCATATATAAGCTTGAGCCTCTCTAGGAGAGTTATACCCCATTGTTTTATGCCAAGCATCGTTAGTACAAATGCTAGGTAGAAATCTTACTTTAACTCCTTGGTAGGTGTTAACGATTTCTCTATGCTGATGTCCACAATGAACTTCTCTGTGAGGACATTGCGCAAACATGAGCGGCTGTTCTGTCGCCATAAGAAGAGGCATATTTGCTGGCTTCTCCTTATCTCCATGTGTGAACATAAGCATATTCTTTCCGTAGCAGTAATACTTTCTTGAGTCATAACTATTATCTACTGTCACTGGACTATAATCTCTATACCAAGATTCTATTACTTCTCCTATATAAAACATACGTTCGAAGTCGTGGTTACCTTGAATTACAATAACATCTACTGGTGCAAATGCTGATAAGTAATCAATTGCAATAACTAACAACTTCCAATAACCTCTAAAGGTTTCCTGCCACTCCTCAGCATCGTGCTGCGGAGTACCTTTAGTGGTGGCTCTACTATATCCCTCAGAATTCAATCCATCATTACCAATAGGTAAAATGAATTTCTCTATATTTAAACCCTCAGCTTTTCTATGTAATTCCTTAATAGTATTTAAGAAATCTAGATTAGCTTGAGATTGAGACATAGTGCCTATCTTACCGTAATGAAAATCAGGTAAAGATATTTCGTAAGCTACAGGAGATCCCTTCTTAAAGCTGTAGACTGGATCTACAACCCGTGGGATATACTGTTTCATTTCTTCAAAGAACTTTTCTTTAAACTCAGTAAGATCTTTCTTATCCTCTTTTGTTACAATAGAAAATCTAAGTTCTCCTGAGCTTGTTTGCCAATGCTTAACTGACTGTACATCTTTCTTTTCTATTCCCCTTTCTTTTAGATGTAAGTCAAGTTCAGGTATAAATGCAGAATCTATTTCTCCTACATTTTGTGTTTCATTCTCGTTTTGGTTTCCTTCTAAGGAAACATTTCCTTCTTTCTCCATCCAGAAATAACCTCCTGCATAGCTTCTTATTCCTCTAAGAACCTTTCTAATATTACTATCATCTATTCCTAAAGCTGTTGCCGCTGCATTAGCGTTTGAGAATTCATCTATAAGATTTCCTTCTCGGTCATACTGTAGTATCATCGTTTTTTAATTTTCTCTATACTCCTACCTGCAAAATATGCCCCATACACTGTAATTAAAAGTGTTTGGTATATTGGCACATATGCTGGGGCTATTGTAAACCCTCCTGCATTCCCATCAAAAATTGAAATAACAACAAACATTGCTGTTAAAAATATACATATCAGTGGACGAATATTTTTACTAAGCCAATTATCAGATTTCATATCAGCTTCCCAGCGTCGTGTAACCTGCTCTTGAGCATTAGCTTCTGCTTGCATAAGAACTTCTTTAATCTTCTGTTCTGCAGCTAGCTTTTCTTCTTTAGAAGTTGTTAGGTTGTCTAATACATTCCCAACTTGTTTAATAACTCCTCCGCCTAATATGTCTAATAACTTACTCATATACTTCTTATTATATCAGCAAACTTATACGCAGTGTCCCCATCATCATCTTTGTACGCTTCTAACACCTGCTTTCTGTTTCCTTCTTTTCTTAAAGATATATGAATCCAAGAAAAATCAAACTCATTAATCATCTGATCAAATTCCAAATTCGAATTTAGAACCCAGTCATAAACCTCTTTATTACATAGTTGGCCCTCTTTCCAAAATTGTAGATCAAGAGCTTCGCCTTTACAGTGCTGGCTTTTTTTACTACCCCCTATGGAGCGATTTAATTTAGGGCTTCTATATCCTGACGTCACACGTATAGGACCAAGCTCATCTCTCATAGGTTGTACAAGGTTAAATATAAGTCGTTGAAGGTTTTCTAAATGCTCTTTATTAGGCTCATTAGAAATCCCTTTTCTTTTAGCTGTACCGCTTCTAGTAATCTCTGATAATACGAAGTTCTTGCTTAGACGCATCTATATATACTTTTTTAGTTTGTATAAAATTAGTGGCTATATAAAAACCTTTTGTAGGCTTTACTTTTCTTCCAAGTAAATCATAATAAGCTGTAGGTATAAAGTTTATCTCTTCATTTATCTCTTCAATTCCTATAGTTAAACACCCTACATCAACTAATTGTTGAGTCTGGTCTTGAGGCCAAGTACCTAAAGAATCAATCCAGTCAACGTCAGATAAGAATCCATACTCCATATCATCTATATATAGATAAGCACCGTTCCACCCGTCACCATAACTATCCTGCATGTTAATCTGATAGTACTGAGGTAATACAACAGCACCTAGATATGGCGCTCCACCCTCTAACAGTACTCCACCATTGCAAGTTAATATTTGCCAAGTAATTTCTGTAGCAAAATCTCCCGCTGTACACTCTACAAATACTGTGTTCTGTTGAGCGGCAGCTTTTCCCATACCTATGATAAACATAAATACAACAACTAAAATGAGCACTATAACTCCTGCTTGATCTAAGTTTTTATTTTTCATTACTGAAACTTATTAAAAATTAATTCGTCTATTTCTTTTTGAACTCCTTTCTTCTCTATAGGAAGTTTAAAAGTAATGTCTGCTGCAAATCTAGTGATTTCTTTTCCATTTTCAAAAATAATTAAGGTCGGAAGTGAAAAAACTAAGTATTTCTTTTGGATATTTGAATATTTTAACACATCAATCTTATATACCTGACAGTCATTTAGTTCAGTTAAATAAGTACATTCATTCCCTTTATTCCACTCAGCCCAAAACTCTACTACAGTAATACCTTTAGCAATGTTATTCTCAAACTCTGCGTCACTTATAAAGTCTTGTGCAAATAAGCTAGAAGATACTAATAATAATAAAGATAGAAGCTTATTCATATAACTTTTCCTTTATCATTTTAATATCGTCTTTGATCTCAGAGACATCATCTTGAGTTGTCATAATAGTTTGACGAACAAGTTGATCTTTCATATCAAATTCCATTCGAGTAATCTCTGGATCTGGAGGCTCTGGTAATTTCTTAGCCTCAGCTATGTCCGCTTGAAGTGCAAACCACATTCCTACAACAGTAGCAATACCAAATGCTATTCCTGCTAAAGTCTTAATGCTTACATTAAGAGATGTATCTTCATTTAATTCTTTTCCCATTACTTATCTTTTATTTGATTAGCAGCTAATATAAGCTCTATCGCATGTAGCCTAGCAGAAATCTCTGATAACATAACCTTTAAGTCTGTATCTGATTGTTCTAACTGATATACTCTAGATTTTATCTTTGTGCACTCGTTGTTTAGATTTACCCACAATCCAAACGCTGTAGCCAGTAATACTGCTACACCTATAATTAATTCTATCGCACCTACAGTTAATTCCATTATTTTATTTTTTAGCAAATTTTTCTACACCACTTATACCAAAGGAACCTAGTACAACCCAAACAAAAGAATCGTAAACAAATTCGTTTATTACTAAATCTTTACCAATCCATCCCGTTACAAGATCTGCTACCATTATAAGACACATTATAGCAAACGCTACAAATCCTACAATAGCTTTCTCATTCCAATCATTACTGTCTTTGAAAATCTTCATACTCTTCGTCTTCTTTACGTTTCTTTTTTCTACTATATTTCTTTTTATTTTTCTTAATCTTAGGAGCTGTAGCTTCCCAAATTTCGTCTGGTGTTAAGTTCACCCATTTATAATTCTTACTCATTAGAAAATTAAATAATTAATACCTGCTTTACACTCATAGGATTTTATATCCCAATACTTAAGATGTCTTCCTTCTAAGAATATCCCTAAGTGTTTATTTATCTTACTCCCTATAATTACTCCTGTATCCCACTCTACTTTATTATCCCCATATGTATAAGAAAAATCATTTAATCCTTTATGTATAGGATATAGAGAGCACCATGTGTGTAACCATAGGTTATCTTTATATTTATAATAATCAACTCCTATTACACCAGACACTTCCTGCTGTAAGCCCATAGCTCTTAATTCTTGCCTGTTATATTCGTTTACAGCCTTAGTAAAATGATAAGTATAAAACTCTACGTCTGACATAGAAACACATTCACCATTCCTAGTCCAACATTCATTTTCATCACTATAAAAACCAAAGTCATTAGCTAACTGCCACCAGTGTTTATTCTCTGGAATTGCAAACCATGCCTGTACAGGAGAGTAGCCATATACAGGGTGGGAACGATGGGCCACGCCTATTGTAAAATCTAAACCTCCTAGATTTTTACGTAGCCTAAACTCGCCCTGTGTGTACTTTAAATCTATTAAGCCATCATCTATATAAGCAGCTCGTGCTGTAAAATGGTTTGATATGTATCTTACTTTATATTCATGCTGACTAAACTCCATACCTCTATCACGAAGGGTAGAGTATTCTAATAAATACTCTAGACCAGGTGCATTAGATACAGTAGCATAATCACTTATAGAATTCTCTGCTCCCGTGTAAAACCTACCTTGCTTAACTTGATAATCAAACCTAGCTATCTTTCTAAGCCCTACAGTTAAATTAAAGTTAGGCTCACTGATTTGTGTAATCTCTACAAGCTGTCCTGAACCTGCTACCCCATCAACCATAAACTGTTGATTCTCTGCAAAAGGAGAACCTGTACTTACACTAGCATAGAATGTAGAAAATCTAAATATCTGTGCCTGTGATATAGTAGTAAGTAATAAAAGTATGTATAATATATTTTTACTCATGATTGATTAAATGTTACTAAATGTGCTCCTCTAGATACACTATCAGATGTTATAGCTCTAAGAGCAAATCTTTTATTTGTTACAGATGAATCTGTTGCTGTAAAAATACAAAAAGGATACCCTCTTTTATAAACTATAGTTCCAGATACTACACCACCAGATCCAGTAAATATAATTCTAGCTGCACCACTAGTGGCTGCATAGTTAGTTTCAAAAGTAGAAAACTCTTTTTTAAATTTAACTTTTCTTTTTGCAGGCCTGTAAGCTAATTGCTTACCTCCCGACATTCCGTTTCCATACCCCATAACTTATACAGCTGTTACTTCAAATGTAGGTCCATGGCCTTTTTTATGAAGAAGGATTGCATTTGCATCTCCTCCAGCATCCATTAATACTGAAGTTATATTACCATAAAATACATCTCCTCCAGATAACTTAATATCTGTAGCAATAGTAACACCGTCTACTATCATACTTGCTATAATAATATCAACATTAGTACCTGTACCATCTGCTTTGATTCCGTAAAAGTCTCCTGTTACAGCTGTACTAGTTGCTTTACCTTCAGGTATAACAGTAACACCATGCCGAGCATAGTCTAAATCCATTTGCTCGTCTATTCTTTTTTGCAGATTAACTATTTGTACTGCTAAATCTCTATTTCTATCCATTTTATTTTATTTAACACGTTTCACAATATTGTGCATCGCACATTTCTTTTAATTCTTTTTTATACATATCAATTTTAACTTGATTCTTTTCTGCTAATGCAGCTTGATACATAGTATAGATTGTATATATCTTTAAAGCTCTTTTAGATTTAGTATGATGACAATCTGCTAAATCAATAGACAATAAGCTATTCTCTGCACATTGAAATAATTCCATATCAATACAAGACCCATCATCTATGCCTGCTTCTGCATCATAGTTCCCAGCTGTACTATCTGTACAGCCTGGGGACTTAAGCTTTAATGTAAATGATTCTAAATGTTCGTAAGTAGAAGACATTAATAAATAGTTTTAGTTGTTAAAATTTCACCTTGCTCTGTTTTAAGAGTGTATTTTATAGGATAATTATCATTAATTGATCTTCCTCCTCCACCACAAGGCGGGTTATTTACTTTAATACCCACTTTAGTGTCTCCTGTAACATTAAAAGTTAAAATAGTTTGTGAATTATGAGCGAAACTAGTTTGCCCTACCATTACTTCATTACTAGATATATTAATAACATTAACAGATGCACATTTATAAGCATCAGGATTCTCCTGTACATATGCAGTATCTATTTCTAAGAATAATTCTGTAAACTCATCTTCATCTTCTTGAATATAATGCACACAATGTTCTGTTATTAAATCATTTGAGGCCCAGTTACATCCTACAGGACATCCTCCAATTCCAACCGCATTAAGCGGTATAGAACCTCCAGGAGTATTTGTAGCTCCATAAGCTATTTCATGGTGTGTATAAGGACTGCCCACAGGCCCAGAATTTATTTGCAGTAAAGTTTGTGTCCAAACTTCTGCTTCATCTACTCCTAAAGGTAATAACCAAGTACAAGCAGGTAATCCTAATAAAGGAACACTATAATGAGCAACTCCTCCTTCAGCAGATACTGATAATATATTAGGAGATTGTAACATTATATTTTGTTGAGTAGAATATATAAGCCATTCTAGTCTAGAGAGTTCTACATTATCAAGATTAGATACATTAACCCAAACATCAATTCTTAAATCTCCTTCTGCAATTTCAGGGTATGTACATAAATCATTATTTATAGTCCAAGCAATCCCTGATAATAATGATGTATCCGTCCAATCTATTGCCGTTTGATCTGTACATACTTCAGTAGCTTCGCACACACTAAAATTACAAACTTTACATTCATGCTCTCCCCCATATACTCCTATATCACTTGGAGTTAAGCCTTGATTTTGTATAGAGTTTATATATGTATCCGCACAGCATACATTTTCAAAGATACCATCACAATTACTAAAGTTACATAAAGAATTATCTGTGTTATAAAGAGGGCTGTCCCCATTTATAGTATCATTTATAATACTTACATCAGTAATAGTATCTCCATTTGCTGTAAATCCAGTATTAATAGCATCCGCTGAAGTACACATTCCCACTACCTCTGGAGGAGTGAAAGAATCTAAATCTATTACAAACTCTTCGTATACTCCACTTGCATTAGTTTTAGGAGTTATTTTATAAACCCAATATGCTGGCCTCGTATTATTTTCCCAATTAGTAACTGTAGTACCATCTGGGTACTCAATACTCTCACCAGCTTCTCCGATATTTTGAGCTTCAGTATATCTATTTCCCTTATTTAAAAGTTCAGTAGAACCTGTCATAGGATTATAAACTACTATGGCAGTTGGATTCATTATATGCTCAAAGTAAGTCATATTTGTTTCTGTCGCTACACCACCTGTGGAAAGTCCAACTCCGTCTGGAGTATTAATCCAGAATCTTTCAACTTTTTCTATCTTATCTGCATACTCAGCAAACAATACATTAGGATCATAAGTTGATAATTCAATATCTGCATCTAATCTAAAATAGAATTGAGGTTTATATATATATGTAGCGCCACTAATAGGTGGTAAATACTGTATAGGATCCCCAAACGTTGTAGAATCTGTTAATAAAACTTCATTAGGAGTTATATATCTATCCCATCCACATAAAATAGAATATGGATTGTCTGAGGATGCGCATCCTTCGGGATTTTCTTCTTGGTAAATATCGTAAGGACTAAAAACTCCACCTGAAGCTATACTTTGTGGAACTAAAAAGTGGCTTGCATCAATCACATTAAAATATCTACCTGTCTTAACATACTCTTCTGTTAACCCACTAAAGATTACTTCTCCATTATATCCTACATTATCTACATATATTTTTTTATGATTATTTTTTATTACTTGACATTTTTCTGTGAAACTTCTATTTTTTAAAGTTACAGAATAAAGATCTCCTCCTGAATAAAAACTCTTAAGATATTCATAATCAGTGCAATCTGTTCCAGGACAAGAAGTAGATACTACACTTTCATGACTGTGTTGCTGCCATGTAATATGAGTGAATGCTGCAGGAGTTGAAACTCCTTGTCCTGTAGTACATTCTTCATAAGTCTCAGGGACAGCTACCATTACAGCTTCTATATAAGGAGCTAGATTTCCAACTACATCTACTTCTGAATCAATACTAGGATCTTCAAATACTGCATATTCACAACATCCGCTATCGAAAACAGGCTCTCCTTCTGGGATCTCACCCAAAAGAACTCCATCACAGTTATGCAGGTAATTTTCAGCTTCTGGATCAGTACAGTATGTACACACATATGAAGACTCCGCTAGAGCGGGAGACACACACTCTGAGGGATTACAAGGATTTGAAACAGTTTGTTGATAAGACGCACTAGATCCTACCATACATTGCTGCATACACTCATCCCATACATATCCATCACAACATCCATATGTATCTCCATTATCACAATCAGCTGGACAAGCATAATCTTCTGGTGCTAACAATCCACACCCACATCCTAAATCTTCAGAACATTCTGATCCATCAGGAAGACATGTTCCATCTCCCTCACATTCACAAAGGAATTCTCCTTCACAGCATTGTCCAGGAAGAGGATCTGGTTCATTACATACTCCGCATATATTTTGATTATAATTTGCTTCAGGTACACAGTTTTCACAACTTCCTACACAATCTCCACAGTCATCTGAATATGCAAACCCATTAGCAACTCCAGCACAATCAGCACATGTTGAATTATCGCCATCGCAGACATCACATTCATCAACTTCAGCAGAACCAAATGGTTCTCCTAAACAATCTAAACAAGAGTTATCTCCATTACATACATCACACTGGTCATATACACCAGCACAAGTATCATCTGGATCGTTGTTGTCTTGAACATAACATCCTGCACCTGTACATCCTCCTGTATTTGTTATTGGATTGTTAGGACATAATACTAGTGACATATCATAATTCCCTAATCCATCTCCATCAGCATCATAGTAGTAAGTCATTTGAGTAGCAGGTTCACAGCAGTGCCCCCCAGATGTCCCTTCATCAGTTGTTGAAGTTCCTCCACATACTTCTGCGCAGTCAAGAACATTTCCATCACAATCACATTCTTCCGCAGGAATACCAGAACCACCACATACACCACATTCATCTATAGTTTCTGTACAGTTATCTCCACAACTAAGACTCCATCCTGAAGGAAGCTCTGGATTACTCGCATCTGTATTAGTAGGACATTTCATTTCATAGTAACAAGATGAACAATCTCCTGTATTTCCTCCTTCAATAATAGCTGCTCCAGGATTATAATATGGATTAACAGCGTAGCATTCTCCAAAACCATCTCCATCTGTATCTGGATACATTTTTAATTGTACATTATCTGTTGTACATCCTGGACAATATCCTGCTGCTACAGCAGCAGCTATAACATCTCCACTACAGTCACATGTATTATCAATAACAGATGTAGAGGCATATAAATCCCAAGGTCTTGTTCCATCGCAATCACACACTCCATTAGATTGAGTAGAAGCAGGAACATTTCCTAAAAAGTCTCCATCACAATCACAAGCAACAGTAGTTGGAAGTCCTCCTCCACAATCACAATATTTAATAGGATTAGAAGATCCTACAGAACCTAACCACCATTGAGCATCATCCATAATTCCAGCTAAGCCAGTGTCGAAAAGTTCATCTACAGCTGCACCAGTTATTTCTTTTATTTCCGTACCTGCACAATTACAATATGGAGACTCTGGGAATATAGTATTATCTCCATAATTCTGCATAAATCCTGCAAACCCTACAGGTAACTCCTCTTGTGTAATGGCGTGATAAAACGCAGTTGGCGTGCCGCTTACCCCCGCAGTACCACAGCTTCCGCACCAACCTTCCATAGGAACAAGTCCTCCCATACCATTACATTCACAATGTAAAAATGTAGCGTGTCCAGTACCATCCTCATCGGGATGAATGGCATCATTAGGTATAGATAATGGCCAAGTTATATTGGCAGGAGAAATATCTAAAGTACCTGCTGGGGAAAGCCCATATATAGTGGTTATATTCGATGTCCATCCTACAGGAACACCATTACAACCAGTGTTTATATTTGCATCAGGATCGTAATTACAAGAACCTACTACCGAGCATCCAGGGAAAGTACATAATACTGTATCTAGTTCTGGATAACTAACTACCCCTTCTGGGAGAGGGGATACACCGTTACTTGCAGCAGCATCACCACAAACTAAACAGTCAGGAACATTAGTATTATATTGTATATAATTCTCTGCTAAATATTGTCCCTGAGCTGCAGCACCTTCGTCCACTAGAACATCAGACCAAAAATTAAATTCATTTTGATTAGTACTACTAGTCGAGCACCCCCCAACATCTGGCCCACAAGGGCCATAAGGATATGAGGTTAATGTTCCCTCACACCCACAAAGAGGATTAGGCGGATTACACATTTGATAGGCATGGTAACTACAATCTGAACAATAGTTACAATCATCCACATTCAGACAACCACTTGTTCCTGGTGATAACTCACTTTCATCTATGAGTTGATCTTCAAACTTAGACCTATCAAATCTAATTGTACGATCTGTATTTAATGAGGCTAAAGAATATTGAGTATCTTTTGATGGCGCTATGTGGTGTTCGTTTCTTACTCCCTCACTACTTGTTAAAGTCTTCATTCCCAATGCGTATGAAGAATTCTCGTAACTATCTTGATTTACTATTCTTCCTACATAAGCTGGGTATTCGTCTAAGTCTTCTCTACTAGCTATTCCTAAATAAATAAAACCATCTGTACCTCTGTACATTTTAGTTATATCAAAATAAGGGCTTCTAGTTGATAATGACTGAATTGGCAAATGCTTTTCTCCATTCTCGGAATAGCTATCTTCAAAGTCTGCTGGCCAAAGGGCAGGGTCAGAATGTAAGAAAGGTGGAACTTCGCTAACTTGAGTATTAATTATACTACCACTGTCATCTCGTACTAAATTAATTTTATAAATTCTATCTCCAAATCCGCTTTCATAAAAATCTTCTCCCAGATATTTAGGGCCGTTGCTATAGGCGCCACTATAATTAAGATTCCAGTTCCCATAGTACGATATTACAATATATAATACACTAGCATCTGCACTAAAGCACATATCTTTAATAGTAAAAGGATAATAATTAACAGCATCTATAACTTTTAATTCCTCTAAATATCCTTGTATAGTAGCTGTGTCTCCAGGGTACATACCAGAATCCCCCCAAAGCTCTGTATTATAATGAGAGGCTAAATCTATATTGCAATTATACGCGTTACCTTTAATAGCTTTATCTCCAGTATAAGGAAAAAGCATATTAGTAGTCGAATAAGTCCAAAGATCCTCTACTGAGCTATTATCATTTCCAGCATCAAAAGTATTTGAATCGCTATTACCTACTCCTGTTGTATTGTATATATACTCTGATATAACTTTTTCAATTAATATAGTTTTATCAAGCACTATATCTCCCTTCTCAAAATCAAAACTTCCTATAGAAATAAAATTACCGTATATATTAGTCTTTCTTGCTTTTTCGTCTTCTGAATTTGAATGCTTCGCATGCTCAAAATTAATAGCTAAATTATCCTTTCCATCCGTAGTAGTTAATATAGTCATTTTAGAAATAGAAGGAGAATGCCATCCCCCTCCAGTACCATAATCTCTGGAATCTATCATACTAGCATAATCATATGCTGGTAAATAATCAGGTATTATGGTACTAAGAGTATCTATAAAAATACTTTCACTAAACCTTAATACTGCCGACTCCCCCAGACTGAACCTAATATCATGGCTAGTATAGTGACCAAGAGGATTTATAATATCTTCCCAATCTGCAGTACTCTCTACTTTAAACCCACTATCAACTTTATGTAAGCCAATTTTAGCATTTCCTACACTACTATTTAGATGAGTTACATGAGGATTTGGATTATTTATATATAATAGCCAATTATGAGTCCGACCATTAATCACGTGTAATCTGGAATTATCTAGGGGGCTATCATAAAATTGACCCTCATCACCATAGAATTGAGAGAACTCTGGCCAGTTATGTAGTTGCCCTATTCCTACAGGCCCCATGGTAACACTAGATACTTTAGGGACAACTGTAGGATTACTATAAGAATCAGAATTTACAGGAAATAGTAGATTGTGCCACATTGAGTAACTATAATCCTCTACTATTGTACCCATATCAATATTTGTAGGAGATACAGAAGCCGTATCGCTCCTGTCAAACACTATTTTTTTTATGCGTCCCCCAATTGGTGGACTAAGATCCCCATTCGTTGTGAATAAGTATATTGATCCAGGACGTGTAGGATCCCTTAAGAAAAGTGAATTACCTAGAATATAATCAGATCTTGAATATCTATTTCCTCTATACCAAAGATCGTCAACTTTAACATTTAGTAAATCCTCATGCGTAAGGGGATTATCGTGAATTACAGTATAATGATTATTGACATACACACCTCTCCAACTATCAGCAGATATATCATTATCTATAATATTCCCATCTCTACCTATAATCAATTTACGTCTTTGTGAAGCCATATCTTTATCTGGGACAGAAGCTACAAATAATAAAAGATTTCCATCTGTTGTGAATATTGAAGCGATCTCTCCACTATGAAGATTCATTATGCCTGGATAAGGATGTCCTGTAAAGATGTCAAGATCGTCTAAAACAATATTATCTAAAACCCGAATAGTATCATCAGAAGTATTATATACTGTAGGATGTTCATTTTGGTAAATGTCGAATGAGTAAGTATCTTCTGCAAATTGAATAGAAGATACTATTGATCCTGGATCAGATGAAGCTAAATTAGAATAAATATTATGTTTAATACCTGTATAAACAGAAAAACTGTTATGTAAAGAAGGAGATATGTGTTTTACGCTAGAAAGGGTATTAATAGTAGTAAAAGACGTAAAGTCCATAATACCTAAAACTGTATCTGCCATTATAATTCTCCCATACTCTTCACTCTCATCTTCTCCAAAAACCCACACATTATTTTCATGATCTAATTCTATTTTAGATAGAATAGAAGATAAAGGATTTTCTAGTATTAAAGCATCTGATATTATCATTTGAGCTTTAGCAGCTCCATCTCCTTCCATTATTGTAGATGTATTATAAACTACTACATAGCGATCATCAACACCTTCTCCTTCTACAATAGCATATAAAAAGTTATCTAACCTACTAAAGCAGGCAGATATAGGCTTCATACCTTGAAACTCTGAAGTCTTCTCGTCATTTATTACACCACCTGGAATATGTATTTCTACCCCTCCATCAGCAGGAGGTATAAATATACCTGTAGATGTAACTGACATTATAATAAACCCGTGAGCCACCCCGTAAGCAACTAAAAATACACCATCTGAGTATTCTTCCATACTTCCTGATGAAGGAGAATATTCAGCTAGTTCTACATTAAAGTGAGTACTATAATCTCCTGATACATATCTTCTTCTATTTCCTCTAACTATAGGAGTTTGAGATAGAACTTCATCTACATTTAATCTGCTTGGAGATGTAAGAGGATCTGTAGTAACTTCTACATGTTCTCCGCTAACTATATTAAATGTATTAGTTTCAAAGTTATATCCGTTCCCCGCTATTGTATGTATATTTCTAGAATCCTGTGAAAAGCTAAATCCTTTTAAATAACTATACATTAGAGTTGGGGTTGTCTCATCAAAACTACCTATAGTTAAAATTCTATTATAAAGAGTTCTTCTTACATCGAGATCGAATATATAAGGATGAATAAACTCAGCCGACGAATCCTGCCCCCAATTGGATGGAAACATACCAATAGCTTCTGCGTTTTGCCCATCCTCTCCTTTAGGAGTTACTGTATTATATATTAAATATGTTCCACTATAAACATCAAAATGGAGAAGTTTATTAAATCTTGCTCCCTTTATAACAGTATTATCTTCATTGTGAGATAGAACATTAGAAAATGCATTTGTTAATGATATAGGAGTAGACTTATAGTATCCTTTATCCCCCACACTACTTCCTGATACTGAATTTATTATACCAGTTGTATAACCAGATGAAGAAAATTGCCTTCTATTTGTCTCATTGTCATTAATTACATCTTTTTCTGCATCCTCCCAATCAAAGCTTCCGTAAAGATTTCCAAAACTACTACCCCCAAAAGCATCGGCTTGAATTAAAGTTTCTCCTAATGAATTCCCTAAAGCAGACCCAAAAGGCCCACCTTCTCTACAATCAATAATTTCACCCCCAGAACTATTATAATTAGGTAAAGTTGAATCTACCCAATTTATTCTAATGAATCCTCTATTATCTACAATTGTATATGCTGAAATATTTTGATCCCCAAAAGTAATAATATTAGTATTAATACTTTGTACATTTTGAACTGCGCTTTCAGGAGATTCAGTATTCCAAGACGGTGTTAAAGAGTCTTGTGGATTTAATTTATTCCCAAGTCTATCATAAATAAATAATTTATCTAAAAATGCAAAGGCAGTAAAAAGATTAGTGCCTCTCCCATTTGTAAATATAGAAGAAGAGGTGCGAACTAGATGATCATTATCAGTAGAACTATTTGTAGCATGTATACTATTTAGTTCTTCAAATCCTGAAACATCATATCCAAGATGAGGCCCCCATACTCCAGAGGCAGTATAACTAAAATATTCATTGTTATAATTAAATTGTATTAATGTAGAAGGACTATCAATATTGGCAGGTAAATCTCTAGAGTGAATAATATTATCTTGCAGTTTAGAATCTGAGATAGCACTATTTTGTTTAGAGGCACACGAACCGTCACTGATAGTTGCGTCTGGATTGTAGTTCTCTGCTGTAGCATCTATGCACCCATAAACCATAGAATTTTTAATTCTAGGATTTCCGTATAGTTTATACGTATCTTCTATTAACTTTGTATAAGTAATAAGACCATTTCCTAATATTGAGCCGTCTTTAGTTATATTTACATCTGATAAAAAGATATAATTATTTTTAACATTAAGAGGATTCATAGGACTATTCCTCGAAGAATTTTTAAATCCTAAAGACTCTCCTATAAAATGTATTAAATAAGAGATAGCCATATTATTAGATGGGCTATTACTTAATGTGTACTCCCCATTTATAGTAAATTTAATGTCCAAAGATTCTGTCGAGGATACCTCAAAGGATAAATCTAAATTTCCTGATCTATTATTTGTTCTTGAGGAATGATATAAAGTATTAAAGAATAATTGCCATTGCGCTAACGCATTCTGCACTTCCCCTATATACTTAGTTTCACTAATAGCATTATAGTATAATACTACAGAAGTATTGGTTCCTGCAGAAACACTATTAATAGCAGTTAAAAGTTTTTTATTATAGTTTATCGTAGAATTTAACATAATACTTTAAATTATTTTAATGGGATTATTTGGAATGAATATAGATTTATATCTCCTACTGCTGTTGCTGCAGTAACATCTACGCTAACTGTAATAGTTCTTTCCCAGTCTATATCTAAAGTGTTAATTACACCAACAGCTTGAGTAGTTCCTACGAGCCCTTTAGAATACGCAATAGTTTTCATTGTATCTGAATGTAGTAGGGTGGCTTCTAAAACTCCAAATTTAGCATTAGGTGCTGCTTCTGCATTTGAACTATCTAATACTGTATTTCCATCCACCACTAATTTTACTGTTTTATCATTAGCTGTTGCTGCAAAAGCACAAGACGCTACCAATTTAAAGGAGGTTCCTACTGGATAATCACTTAAATCTACATTTATAGCCATTAAGGTTTCCTCAGTTGCTGCAGCTGCAACTCTTTCTCCTGTAGTAGTATTATCTGTTAAAACTGATTTAACTTTAATTGCATCTAAATCTACAGGAAGATTATTCTCTATAAACCATCTGCTATCTCCATCAGTATATAACTTAATAGATCCTCCATCAGAAGATAATCTAAAAGAATTAGCTCCTTGTATACTATCAGTACTAGAAGATTTAATTAAAATAGAATTTTTAACAGAGGATTTATATTCATCTTTAATTCTATATTTTACAAGTTTAGGATGTTTAAGAGACGCTATAGTAGGAAGTGTTAATGTTACGCCCCCTCTTCTACAATCTACTCCAATTAAACCTTTATCTGCTTCTGTTAATGTATATGAAGTAAAAGATACAGGAGTTCTATTATATGCTGAAGTAGCTTCAATAGCATTTTTAAGCTTTAAAGGGCTTACCACAGAATCGTCAGTAGCTAATTCTTCTATTTCTAAATCTGTAGATTTTTTTAATATACCCGCTTTAGACTCAGTTGCATCAATTACATTTGTATTTACTATAGCAAACTGATTACCTACTTCCCCATAAGTTCCTCCAGCACTATCTGATAAACATATTAAAATATCACCTGCTTGAATTTCAGGACCATCAGTAGCAAAACTAGTGTGATCAGTATCAATAAGAATCACATCTCCAGCAGAAGCCGCAGGATACCCATTAGATCCATTTCTTCTTTGCACTGTTTTTAATGCAGACTTTAACTGAGTATCTACAAATTCTTTATCTACTAAGTCATTATCTGAAAATATACTTTTACCAGAATAAGACAGATTATTACTTAGAGCAATACTACCATCGCTTCTAAGCACATTTGACACCGCTTTATCTACATAAGATTTTGTAGATAAGTGATTAGCATTTGTAGGATTCTTTCCTTTTGCAGGCTTTGAGAAAGATGGGGCATCTTTTAAAACCGTTTTTGCTAAAGTATTCTTATTAATACTTTTAATTTGCCCTGCTAATCTTGAGAGTTTAGCCTCAAGTTCTCCAAGTAAAGACTTTTTAGTTATTGTTTTTACCTTTCCATTTTGCAAAACAGTTAGCCTGTCTGCATTATTACTCTTGGACGCTTTTGGAAGTTCAGATATTTTTGCCATTTTATATTATTTTTTATTCAAAAATTAAAGTATTGCCATGCTCGTCAGATATATGTTCCCGATTTTCATTGGTTATTATCGTATCTTCTATATCTGACTGGCCCAAAGGTGTATTAATGGAATTAGAATAATTACGATCTATGTTTTTATACACAAAATTTAAATCTACAGCTATTGTATCTAATATAAGATTATATTTACTTATAAGATCATAGGAGATTGGTTTCCCTTCTTTCATAGCATTGCTTCCACCAGTTACTTTTGCAGTATTAAATTGTATTCCTTTAGAGCCTTTTATTAGTTTACCGTTAAAGTTAGCCCCCACATTATTGAATACTACTTTAATGCTATTATCGGTTGTACCATAGGCTAAAGAGGTAGAACCTGCAGGATAATGATGAGGAGAAACATTACTTCTTCCTTGTAGTATTCTTTGTATAAGTACAGCTGAAGGTATACTTTCATATACTGTAAACTTAGAGATAGGGATAGTACGATTATATACATCAGTTATATAAATAACAGCTATATTAGGTATAGAACTCTTGCCTGAAGAGAGAGAATAAGAACGTAAACCTGTAGATATATTATTTAATACAACCATTGCAGGATCTCTATGATCTAATGAGGTTACCATACTTATACGCTCTTCTAAGTATTTAAGCCAACTACTTATCACAGCTAGCTTTAGAGGAATTGATTTATTAATATTTCCTTTAGAGTATCGCTCTGCAAGCTGCAAAGAATATTCTTGATACTTCATTTTTGCAAATTGCAACTTATTATATAATTCATTTTGGCTTATCATAAAAATATTTTATCTTGCAAAATTAGACATTTTATTTAGAATATCCTTACATTTGTTGAATTTTTCTGTTTTATCTTTTTTGTCTTTTGACACTGAAGGATAACTCAATTTATAAGAATTTCTTTCTTTTTTAGAGTAACTGTAGTAACACCCGCTTTGTGGGCTTATTACAACATGATCTGAATATAACACATTAGAATCAAATTTCATAAGATTTAATCCTATAGAATTATAAACTACGTAGGTGCTTACAGCAGATGCTGTTCTAGTTCCTTCGCACTCTGAACAATCTACAGTAGCAAGTTCGTCTACACCTTGAACACATGTCTGCGCTTCACTACTCCAAGAACCAAAACAACACTCAGCTGGATCATAATAAATAACATTAATTTCGCCATTATATTCAAACATAGGACCATATGTATAAGGATCTGTAGGTAGTACAGACTGCGCCCCTTCACCCAAAAACTGGGCGTACTCGTTGTTACAAACTAATACATCTAGTGATAAACAATGAGATATAATATTAAGTCCAGGAGTAGTTAAATCTACTTCTCCTAAAATAGTGCTTGCGCCTCCTGTAGGATCTGAAATATCACTAAGAGTAGGAACCACATATTCCATAGCTGCTTTACCTTTTAATAAAAAGTCATGTACTTCATTAGTATCGCTATACTCAGTATTACGTAAATCAATTTCGTCTGCATATTCCATAGCCCTATTGTATATACTATATCTACTTTCTACTACAGCTTCCATTCTAGCTATTTGATCAGGACTAAATACATAAGCTCTTGCAGCAGAAATATTACTTGACTTTAGATTATCTGGCTCAAAAGGAGCAGCTAGATTGTCTTCATAAATTTTTATCTGACTCCCAGAAGTATAATGCATAATATTTCTAAATATACCACTCTCCATATTTGCTCCTAAAGATTTTTGATTATGTAAACTAATTTGAGCATTATTACTTTTTGTATAATGGTCTGTAGCGTCTTGTGCTACAGAGCCTAAAACTCTAAAAGGATTATACAAAGATGCTCCTGGATCTGTACTTCCAAAGAAAAATTTTAAAACAATACTAGGGCTAAACCAAATGTGGGAATCTATATAACTTCCTTGTGCCATACAATCTGCATCACCATACCCATATAAATATTGACTGCTTCGCCCTGCTTTATTATTAAAAGAAGAGAATGTATATGTAGGTGTAACAGCTAGATCTCTACCTGTATCAGATATTCCGTCTCCTTCTAAAGCCCATCCTCGAAACCAAATATTAGAAAAAGAAGTTGACTGTGCAGAACCTTGAGTTGACCCAAAAGCAGTATTAGCAAAAGCAGTATTATTAAATTTGAATTCTAATGGTATTGCAGACTGAGCATGCAGCCCTGTATACCCCCAATAAGGTATTTCTATATTAGGATAATCACAATTATTATTTATACATTGTTTATCTAATATATGATGCTCAAAAAATACTCCTCTCCCGTGCGGAAAAGAATGCAATCTAGCCCCATATCGTCTAACTGCAGGAAAATGGTTATCAAACTCTAAAGTGTTAGCATATACTTCCACAAAGGATCCGTGAACTTTCTGGTTCCCACAGAACGAAGAAGTTTTATTTACTCCAAAGAAATGATCTTTATTAAAATAACTATTAGAACCATCATCATTACTAGTCCTAGTCATTAAATTACCATAGTAATTACTCTCTGGGTCTTCATTCCATTTAAAGTCTAGATATGCATAAAGCATATATAATTTATATGCGTCTGTCCCATTATCTGTAGGAACTTCTCTATAGGTATTCCAGTATCCATAAGCAGACCCATATATATCTGTACTATCCACTACATTACTGCCGTTTTTAAAAGTTAAATCTTCAGTTTTAGCATTTATAGGAGTATAGGTAGCTAAATTTAATGTCCAAGGAATTTCACCATCTATCACATCTCCAGGAGTCTCATAATAATAATGTTGTTCTGTATGTAAGCAAGGACATAAAGGATCTCCATTATCATCAACTGCATCATATATTTTTGATACAGGCCAATTACTTGGGTATTTAGGAAATCTAGGATCTAACCAATTAAAATTAATATACCAAAAAGGATCAAATTCATCTGTTTGTAGGTACTCTCCCGTACCCTCTCCAAACTCATCTACAGCTTCTTGTAGTTTACAAAAAGGAATATAGGTAGTAATCTGAGGTCCTTTTCTATTGTCAAAAATTTCAGTTTCTACAAAGTCAGGTAAAGATAAGATTCCTGCTGCCTCAAGAGCATCTAGATGAGATTCCGAATCTACAAGGTATCTTTTTTTACGTAAAGGTCTTGTTTGTATATTCTGAGCATAAATATCAGTATCAGGATCTACGTTAGTATTAGTATAATTTGCATCAGTTATATAATGATGTGCTCTATGTGTAGCATTATTATATATGTCATCAGAGTGTAAAGGAAATAACTTTATATAGTCTCCACTTCTGAAAGATGTCCATACAAACTTACCAGAAGCATCTCCTACATAAGCATTATATGCATTATAGGTTATCTCGTTATTACCTAACAAATACCCTAGAGCCTCCATTAAAACATCTTTAGCCTCTTGATACTCTGAAGGGTATCCTATATAATAATAATCATGTATAGCTTCATTACTATTAAAATAAGTATCTAAAGCCCAATTATAAGTATCACTAGGTTCACCAACAGAAGGGTTAAAATCGTCATAATGGTTTACAATAGTCAAATCTCTATTTACATCTAAGGCTTTTTCTGTATAATTTGCCCCACTACCATTCCAAAGCTTCCAAGACCAAGGATCACCAAAACTAGTACTAGTATGTTTATATATAGCATAAACATCTGCAAAAATATTAAGCCCCTCCATGAAATAGTCAACTTTATATATATAAAACTGATTTGACCCACTTCCTATTGTATCCCCTGGATCAGGTAAACCTAACCAACTTAAAGTAGTTAAATTGGGCATTGCGACAGATCGAGACGATCTCAAAGAATCCTCAGTAACTGGATTGATAACCATCTCCTTAGATCCATCCTCATGTGTTATATAACTTCCTCCCCAAAAAGAAGGTACTCTATTTATAATTGCAAAAAATTCAGTTAAATCAAGAGCGTTGTCATTACCAGGAATTCCTAAATAATTATTTATAACAGACATTGGGTTTTCAGAATCTCCTCTATTAAATTCTATTTTTCTTTCGAAAAATCCAGTTGCTAATCTAGCTCCGTTATTATATATATTTTCAACATATACCATTTCATTCTCAGATATTTCTTCAAAGTCAGTAGTGTCTTCTGTATCTTGATCTATATACTCAAAAGGAGGAATGAAAGAATTAGTAGTATTTTCAAAAAAATCAAGTTTAAAACTACTCCCTTCTTCAGGGAATAAAGGACTGACAAATGCTAATCTAGCTTCTGCCGCCTTACTCCCTCCTCCAAATATATGTTGAAGACCTAGCGAGTGTCCTAATTCATGGCCCCAAACTGTAGCATCAGACGATCCAAAAGTAGTTACTCCTGCGGGGGCCCAAGAAGAAGTAGATTGAGGGAAACTAGCTTTACCCCCAGGAGCACTACTTATTACTAAATTAATACCTGGGAATCTTACAAAAACAGGAGACCAAGGCCCTGGCTGCTCAAATTCTGAAGTATACCCAAGATCCATTCCTTGAGCTGTTAATACTGGATAACCTTCATGAACTTCAGGGCCTTTTAATTCTCTTACAAAAAAAGATTCATTATCAAAAGGGTGACCATCATAATAATTAGATGCTACCGCAAATACAGAAGGATTAGTGGCATACTCTTCACTTTGAAACATCATAGGCCAATTAAAAACTACCCCATATTCTCCTCCCCAAAAGTATTCATCTCTTTCATTTCCCTCATCTAATACAGGAATAGAATAGTAGTTTTTAAAGTTATAATCTTTACCTGCCTCATCATAGTACGATGTTACCCCATCTGCAGAAGATATAAAAGATGCATTAGGATCCGATTTAGTTATACGTGAATTTACAGCACCCGCATTAGAAGTGGGTGCCTCTTGATAAGAGCTTCCTCCCCAATTTATATCTTGCCACCAATGCGAGATTCTTCTATTTTCTTTAAATAAAGGGTTTATCCACGATTTAGGAACTTTCTGAGGTATTTTAAGTCTAAGCTTAGACTCTATTCCGTGACTTTCATCGTCTTGAGCAGGATGATCTCCATATATCCCTGCAAGCATATCATTGATAGCTTCTACAACTCTGGCAGCATATTCTCCATATCCTTCAGAATCCCCAGGCTCACTATATGCTTTATTATACCAAGCACGTTTTATAAAATGAACCCAGCAAGGGATATAGATTAATTCATTTTCATTATAAGTTACATAAGGAGCGCTTCTTTGTTTTCTAGCAAAAGATCTATTCTTTATTATTTTTTTAAACTCCTCTTGTACAGTATGTGTTAAACCAAGAATCTCTTCGTTTGTTACATCAGTATCCAAAGTTTGACATGAACCTGAAGATCCTTGACTGATAAACTCATCCCCACAACAACGATTTTTTAAATGATTATCTTTTGCCATTATACAATAGAATTTATTATTTTTTTGATTTTATTAAAAGTATTAACCATCTTTGTGGAAGATATTCGAGTATTTGTGCTTCTAGTTACTTTCTTTTGGTGGCCCAAATTACTAGATATAATCTCATGAAAATTATCTATAGGTACTACCCCATCTATGTAGAAGTCTTCACAAGGATCATGCTCTGCTGTAATAACATCATCATCTTCCTCTATAATATCATCAATAATATCATCAATAATATCATCATCTATAATATCATCATCAATAATACCATCATCAACATCAGAGGGTTTTGTAACCTGAGAGTGGAGTAAATGAGTTAGTATACTTGAAGGTTTAATTTCATTTTCCTGCAATAAAAAATTTGCTCGAATTCTTTTTACTTGCTCACAAGTTAATTCATATCTTTCTGTAGAAGGTAAAATGGGATTTTGTCCAAATAGATTATCTACAAAATATGGGTGTGCCATTAAATTATACCCCTCATAAGTTGTGTCTTTATCGTACCTGGGATTAGCACATCTCATACTTATTATATTAGTATCTCTAAAAGTTAAGTACTCTGAAAACAATATATGAGGTGTATCATCACAACAATCTCCTATAAATCTATTACCATCAAATCCACATTGAGTCTTATCATCATTAAAACATGCCTCCGTCCAAGCAGTAGTATCCAACATATCATTATCTGATAGAGTATAACTTTCATCACCAGAATATAAAATACTACTATAAAATTTAGTATGAAATAAACTTAATAAATTAAAACTCATAGCAACTGCATGAATTATAGAAATATAATCACCATTAGTAGGAATATCATCTGCCGCTACTACTATAAGTCCACCAGCTTCCGCATATATTGGGAATGGAAGTTCAGTATTTTCATATGAATACCCAACCTCCACTGGTAATGCATAAAAAGGAATTACTATACCAAAGTCTTCTGGTTTTTCTGTTATTTCAGCAGTAATAGAATTAACTATATCAGAATATTTCAAATCTAATTCTATCCCTAGAGACCAATCTCCTTCTTGTGAAGTCGCTACAGCTTCCCCACAAACTGCATTTACTAAATAAATATTAAAATATTTATATGGATCCCAACCAATTTCTTTTTTTAAACTCTCTATAGGATAACCAGTATCATACCAAGACCATTCATTATGAATTTGAATACCTTTATCTCTATAAAGAAAAGTACGACTTTCTCCTCCAAAGTCTCCATATGGAACTATATAATTATATGTTTTATTTTGCCAATCATGTCTAGCTATTCCAGGTTCAAGTAAAGGTTGATTATCTGGGCCTAGAAAAGCTGGTTTAAAGCTGATATTATATTGACTATAATATGCATTTAAGTTACCTAATATTTTATGTATTCCATCTACAGGAATATTATTTTCTATTTTATCATATACTATATGAAATACAACAGGTATTATTAAATTTTTTACATTTAATGGTGAATCTTTAAAATTATTATTATCAATATAAAACTTAAGATCCTCATTATATTCACGAAATTGTCTTTCATGGCTATCTAAAGATGCTCTAAACTTCTGTTCAAACCCATAATTTACTTCGTGATATAAGGCCATTATATACTTTTTAATGTTTCTAATAAACTGTAAGCAACACTAATTTGATCTACATCTGTGTCATCACAGTCTTCACATCGAAAATCTGCAGAAGTAGCTAACTCATCTACCATTTGTTGAGTTAAACATACATTATTAAATTTAGTTGCTTTTCCTGGAAACTGATCTCCGTCTGTATTTACATACGTAGGAGTTACCATGTAGATGGCATCTTCTAATACTTTCCATTCAGTTAAATTGTCTAGGATATATAGGGATTGAGCACTTGTTAAATTATAAGATCCATATAGAGTTGTTACCTCAGAAACAATTTGCTGCCATACGAGAGCAGCAGAAATTTTTAATTTAAATTCTTTTAAGGATGTTTCTAATGGAGTTACATATTCTCCAGCCCCTGTATCTTGAATTAAAGAATCCTCACCTATAAATATAGAAGAGTTATTTACTACAAGTTCTAAAATAGTAGTATCTGTTTCACTTATAGGTACTTCTAATAATACAGTAGTAACAAGTATAATACTACCTGAGTCCGCAGAAGCATTAAATACTCCCCATCCTCCGACATTTGTTTCAGGATTATAATCTCCTGTAATATCTTTAATCATTAAATCCGCACAGTCATTGGCGGTATATACTTTAAGTTTTAAGTCTAAAGGCATAGGTAGGTATTAAAAAAGGGCAGACAGATTAAGCTGCCTGCCCTTTGATTATTATAAGTAAGTTAACTATTAAGAGTCTCCGTGTACATTTGCACTAGCATCAGTATATCCTAATACCTCATCTAGCTCATCTGCTCCTGTTACAGGAGTATTCGGCATAGCTAAAACAATTTGACATCGTCCTGCCCCTGCCCCTGCAACTGCATACTTAGGGTCTTCTAATGGAGTATCTATAACTGATATATCATAATTAGTAGCAGCTACTGCATTAAGAGAAATTAAGTGGTTGTTACTAGGAATACCTTGACGGTAAGGAGCGCCTGATGCACCCATTCCAAACCATTCTAGTTCTGCAACTTCTTCACCTGCTCCAGAACCATGAACTACACCAGTAACAACGTTTGTTGCTGTTGAAGCAAATCCGTCGATTGTTACATCAAACAATACCATAGTGTAAGCATGAAGACCTAAACTCCAGTCTTGAGCTTTACCAATAAGAGTCATACCATCAGTACCTACAGCTGCTGCTGTAACTTTATCTTTACAACTTTCTTGAGCATTAACTTTAGCTACAAACTTAGCCATAACTTCTCCAGCTGTAACTGTATCACCAGTTGTATACTCAAAGAAGTATTGATCAGATTGATTAGAGAATAACTCTGTATTGTGCTTGAAGTTAATTCTCATAGTGTAACGAGTATTTGGAGTATCGTCACATAAATCTAAAGTAGTTGTTTGCTCTGTTCTTGCTGCATAAGCAAGACCTTTTACGTTAGCTGCTTTAAATTTAAATGTAGGAGATTTACGAACATTACCTGCCGCATCTTTTATAGCTACATAAACTTCAGTATCGTCAGCAATTACTGCACTACCATCACCGATAGAGCTACCATCTTTATTTAATATACAAATTTGATTTGCAGCTGCGTCTGCCAAAGTATCACTATGGTCAAAACTAGTACCAACAAATACGTGTAATGAATTATCTGTTTTAAACATTTGTTTTCTATTTTAAAAATTAATTATATTGTGACTGCTGCTCCGCCTATCCACTTAACATAAACGCCTACTTTAGGTGTTCCTGTCATTGAAGAGCAATCTTCTTTAGTACATACGTGGAAAAAAGTTGCATCTGTTCCTCTGTCTACAGGTAAATTACCAAATACAGACTCGCCAACAACTCCTGCGCTAGATGCATCTAAATCAGCATCTGGTTTAGAAACATCGCCTGCAACATCTGCACCTACAATTTCTGTACCTGCTGAAGCAGCATCGTCAGCTACTGCTGCACTGTGCACTTCAAGAGCTACATCTCCGTGAGCAGAAGTTGCAACCTCTACAACAGTTAAACCTGCCTCAATTACTACACATCCCGCAGGAAGTTTTTTAGATAAAGATGCAGATACGTCGTTATCATCAGATGTCGATAAACTAACTACCTCGTACATTTCGTGAACTCCTACGCCAGAAGAAGCCGCATTTGCAATTGATTTCCCAATTGCTCCTGAAGACTTATGAGAAACTAAATCACCTACAATAGTTTGATCACTTGCATCAGATTGACTGACATGATCTCCTATCAAGGTGTTAAAGTCCTGCGCTCGAACGGGAGTATTACCAACAGCACCTCTTACATTTTTAAGAGGTCCTACATTGGCATTTGTTATTTTTGCTGTTCTTGCCATTTTATTTTATTCTATTTCGTTAAGTTCTATTTTACTTGATTGGTATCGTGGTTGCTCTACATTTTCTAAAGCTTCAACGACAGCCATCTTGACAATCTCTCTATGTGTAGGTTCTGATAAAATACAATCCGTACTATCTGTTAGACTAACAGGAGTAGGAATTTTAATATATCTAAGAACATAAGTACTAATCTCTATACCACTATTTCCTGGTGAAGAGATAAGTTCAACTCTTCCTCCGTTAATATCTAATCTATAGACAGTGGTTGGAGTTGGCTTATTAAAAGGATCATCTATGATCTTATTATAACGATCATGAGTAATAGGTTTAACAGTTACTCTGGCTCCGTTAGATAAAATACATTCTTCGTTTATACTATGTCTGTAATCTTTAGGAAGAGTTGCAAAGAAACCACCTGGTTTATCACCAGTTGTAAAATCAGAAGTTTCTTCATTAGAAACTAACTCTCTTAAATCATCTCTACGTTTTTGATCTTCCTCAAAACTAGTACGTCTAATATTATGCCCAAATACACGTTTGTTTACAAATTTATGCTGAGCTATATTTATAAACCTATCAATTTCTATGCTCATAAATGAAGGTAAATCACCAGAATCACCTTTATCCATCAATAATTTAAACTCACTATGCATTTCGGCTACCGTCATACTATTTACCTATAGATAGTTTACCTTTTAAATCTAAATACACTTCCTGATTGTCAGGATTTTTTAAATATTCAATCGTTTGCTCAAGTGTATAACCTACAACATCTCCACCAGGAAGAACATATTTAGTACCACTTTTTGTAAGAACTCTTGATGATAAACAATCATCAATAAATGCTCTCATTATAAATGTAGGATCTTCTACAGTAGCTAAAAACTCTTGAGGATCTTCAGTTACTATTTTATCAAGTTGAGACTCAATAAAATCTACAGAAGCATCATCTCCTGCTCGTTTACCAATTACCTTAAGAACATCTCTCATTTCTGTAGTGTTCATATTACTAAATACTTTATACGCTTTACGCTTAAGTTTAGATTTCTTATTTTCTACTTTAGCTTCTTGCTCAACTGAAGTCATTACATATTCAGCGAATGGAGAATCAAATCTTTCCATTTCAGAGTTTGCAATTCTTTGGTGCGCTTTTAAAACAAAGTAGGTTAGTTCATCTTTTGGATTTGCTAAGTCTAACTCTTTTCCTTCTTTAGGTACATCTATATAGAATTTATTCCAATAGTCTTTATTGTATCTAGAAAGAGTTCCTTGAGACATATTCATTTTTTTCTCAAGTCGACGTTCGTCTTCGTCAGTTAGTCCAGTATTCAGAACTCCAGTACCACGTTGAGATTGAACTGTTAATCTCTCAAAACATTTAGAATAACGGATGCTCCCGTCGTGATCTTCGGGAAGCCATCCATTTTTCTTAATAGGTTTTAACGTAACTCTGTCATTTTTAAAAACACTTTCATTCTCCTTAACCATAGTAGTAGAAGTAGATACTTCTTCTTTGGTAGCTTTTGTTGCTTTTGCCATCTTCTTTTGTGTTTATATTAATTTATCTATTTATCAGACAGTAGAGTTGTAAATCAATTCTGCACAAGACATTGGGTTTGCAATAAGCACACCTTGTTGAGCTTGAGCGAATAATTGGTAACCATCTACTGCAGATGCAGATCCTTTAGAGAACGCAGTGTTCGGACCAAGTGGAGAAGTAGAACCAGCTACGTGCCACATTAATTCTTTACGTCCTTTAGGATATACTCGACGAATATTTTTCTCACCACCTGAAGTACCCATGTTAAGGATAGTATAACGGTAAGATTCAGTATAACCACCTTTAGGGTGTGCAATACGATTACGAACTTCGTTATCATACATTGGTAAGTGTACTAAAGTAAAGCGAATACCTTGTGGTCCCATAAATTCTCTGTACTGACCTTGGAATGATAAGTTTTGTCCAGCTCCACCAATTCTTTTAGAATCTAATGGTTGGAATCGAGCTGCATGATTTTCTAATGCTCTGTGGAATTGAACCATACCACGCTCTCCTGTAAACGCAACGAAGTGACGTTGGTCTTCTGGAAGAATGTTAATAGATAAGTTCAATAATACATCTTCTAAGAAATCAATTGTAAACTCGTTATAATTGAATTTGTAAGAAGGTGAAATTTGCTCACGGATACCTGCACCTTCAATGATTGGAGTACCTGAGTCACCCATCATGTTGTAAGTACCATTTGCTTGTTTGTTAGACTTAGAGAACCATAACATACGTTCTTTCTCTTTAGCCCACTGACACATAAACTCCCATTCAGCATATTGAGTCCAGATCTTAGAAGTCTTATTAGACTTAGGATCCATCATCTCAATTACTAATGGACGTTGGTGCATGTTACCAGGAATAGTATAAGTCTTAGATAAGAAAGACATTGCATTACGCATTTTGAATGGAGAGCTGTAGCTTGTTTCACCGTAAGTTCTATTCAAAGTTCTTTCTTGTGGAGAGTATTCTTTACTTACTTTAGATCCTGCAGTCAATAAAGAATCTGCAACAATTGAAGAAGAGAATACCATAGTTTGACATGGATATACCCAATTCATACCTTGAGCATAAGGTTCTTCCATAACACGTAAAGCTGTTTCACCGTCATCTAAGACAAGTTTATCAGTTTTAGCGAAATACTTTTCACCTAATACTAAAAGAATAGTTGTACCGTTAGCTCCTTGAGAGGTAATAGTTGACATAATAGGTAAAGCTCTTTCGTCGTCACCTTTTAGGTACCATTCAAAATCGTTGTCATCTGCAAGTTCTTGCTCCGATCCTCCGATTGATAAAAAATAATCAATACCCGCGTACTGATTTAAACCAAAAACTCTACTAATGATATTTGATACCAAAGTTGGTTCTTGTGCGAATACGCTCCCTAGATGGTTTTCTGTTGTTAAGCCAGACCAACTTTTAGGAGAGTACAATTGTAATGAACTAATTGCGTTTGTTGCCATTTTTAATTAATTTAATTATTACTTGTTGTTTATAAATAAATAGCTCCCTATCGTAGAGATTTTCTCATAGTGTCAAAATCAACATTTCTTGAGGTACCTCTACTTGGTCTGGAACCAGTTTTTTTCGTACTCTTAATCGCGTCTGCCAACTTCCGTGTTGATTTAGTTGTTGACTGACGTTCAAACGCTGAAAAATCCCACTTAAGGACTGTCGCTAAATATGCTATTTTTAAATCAAACTCAGGATCTTTTTCACGTAATCGCATGATCTCGTTCTTACCCTGTCTGTCTAATTTAGTTATACCTTTATATAAATTGTCTTTATCTTTAGGGGACAATTTAAATCCAGGTAAAATTTCTTCTTTTTTCCCTATATGATCTTTAAGTTCTCCAAGCCACTGTTCGTGAGCTTGAACTCTTTGTTTCTGTTCTTCTTTCTGAGTCTTAATAAGATTCTCTTTTTCTTGTACTTGAATCTCTTTTAAAGAAGCTAAAGCATCTTCCGCCTCTTCTTGTAATACTCCAGTATCTTCATATCGTTCTAGCTTACGAGTGATTCTTTCCTCACTCCATCCACTTTTAAATAAAAGATCTTTTACTAACATTTTTTGTAGACCTAAATTATCTTTTAAACTATCTTCTGCAATTTTTTCATAAGATTGTGTAGTTGCTCCAATGTTTAGTAAGTCATACATATTAACACCTGCTTCATAATTTTCTAAGAGATATTTAATCTCGTCAGGCATATTTTCTTTATACTCTGTAACTTTGTCATTAATAGTATCTTGTACTTTATTTAATAACCATTCTTCAGAATCTTCAAAATCATCATCATTAAAGTCGATTAGTCCTTGATCTCTTTGGAGTTCCGCAAACACGCGAATAGGATTAAGCTCCTCTTCTTCTGTAGATTCAGTTTCGCTTGCTTCAGGTGTTTCTGGAACTTGCTCCTCTGTATCTTCTTTAGTATCTGTTCCTTGCGGTTCATCAGGGATTTCTTCTACTTTTGTTTCCCTCTCAGGCAACTCATCAACGTCTTGTATTTTTAACTCTGGGTTAAAAATACCAGGCTCTTCTTCTTTTTTAGTTTCTTCCCCTGCAATCGTTGCTTGCTTTTCCTCTTCCTTTGAACTAGTTGTTATATTATCTAACACGCTTAAGTCCAATCCATCTAAAATATTATCTTCTATAGCCATAGAGTTTTATTTATTAAGTGACAAAAATAATTAATTTAAGTTATTGTACAACACCTTGTCACCTCAATGTGTACGAATTTTTTTGTATTTTATAGCTAAAATATAATTTTACAGATTATACTTTTTTATCTGGTTTATTAATTTTAGCTCTTTCTATCTGTTCTTTAGAAGATAACTTATCTCTTTCAAGTTGCATTTTTTCTTGAGTCTCAGTAGTCTTCTGGGTAAGCTTCTCTCGTTCAAGTTGTAATTTAGCCAAATCAATATCATCTCTAATACCGTTGTCATTAGCATCTCGATCCATAGCTTTGCTGTCTGCATTTATTAAAGCAATTTCTACTTTAGTACGATTATCGTCTGCATTTCTAGCATCTTCTCTATTTTCTTTCTCAATTTCTAATTGAAGCTTTTGCTGCTCTGCTTGTTGTTGCATTTGCATTTGTTGCATTTGCAGTTCGCTTTGTTGCTGTTGTTGCGCTTGTAATCTTTGCTGCGCCTCAGCTTCAGAGACTTTAAGATTTTGTCGTAAGTCTGCAAGAGAGCTTGCGTTATATATTTGTACCACATCTGATAATGTCATTTTATCGTTTTGAAGAGCCGCATGCGTAAGTTGCTTAAGCGCTTCTATTGCCATATTGTCTTTTGCTGAGTTAGATAAGAATAACCCATATTCAGAATTAGCAAACTCATCTCCATTTAATTTAAAGAATACATTTGCAAACTCATCAGTCATATATTGAAGTCTCTTCGTTTTACCTCTATAAGTATCTTTCGCTACATTCAGTAAAGATTCCATCACTCTAACCTTAGTATGATTATGAACTTCAAACCATTTCTCGGTAATATGCGAAGATTGTACTACAGCTCTTTCTACATTACCAACTAATTCAGAGGTAGACACCGCCCCCATTCTTTGTGGTGTTACTCCTGCTAAATTACCTATTTTTTGTTCTGTAAATTCAAGAAGCTGTATATGTTGTTGTATATGATTTCCAGTTTCCATATCTATCACTTTATTCTGTGTAGATATATTACCAGCAAGTTTACCAGTGGATTGTCCTTTTTTACCTTCATTAAATGAGTCCACAAATCCGAACTTCATTGATTGGGCATAGTACATCCACTTTTCTATTTCCCATCCATCAGGAACTAGTGACAAATCTATAAGTGCAATTTTACCTTGATTAGCTGCGATAGCTAGTTCTAATCTATACCACAAAGTAATATACATATATACCCACGGTACTAATCTGTCCATAAGAGAAACAGATTGAGCATTGTTTGCATTATAAATTGTTCCAACATATCCAGAGCTACATGTAGATAAATTATCCATATGTCTGAATTGTTGCGGTCTTACTCTAATATTTAGATATGTATTCTCACCAATTTTACTTCCTTCCCAGTATTCGCTAATCCACATCCATTCAATGGACTCCCCTAATTCTGCATCTATTTTATAAGTTTCACCTACTACAGTTTCTTGAGGTATACCTTGCTCATCAAAATAAGATAACCTACCAATCTTACGCATAGACTTCCAAACTACTTTTGTAACTCGAATATTACCATCTTGATCATAGTAATTAAATAAAGTACCTTGTTCTGAATCTCTATTTTCAATAAATAGTTTTTCAGGGCTAGGATAATTCAATAGATTTTTACTTTCCATTGAACTTCTATTACCTTGCTCTTTTTCTAATTTATCTATCTGGGCAGAAGTAAGATCTTCATAATAGTTATCTATTATACTATTAAGAGACATGAAAGTATCTTCAACTATTACATCTGCATTGTCTACAAAATCTTCGTTATGTGGAAGTAAACAATAAAACTCTAAAGGATTTATACGTCTAACAGTAGGTTCTTGAGCTATTTGCTCAATACAATAAATCTCTTCTCCAGCAATTAAAGCATCTTCCCACCCTTTAGCAAATTTAACTTTTAAATTTTGCTCTCTTTCAAGAAAGTTTAAAAGTTTATTTGCTACAGATTCGTTCATATCCTGAAAATCGTAATCAAAATATTTTTGAATACGTTTTAATTCTTCAGGGATATTAGCCTCTGCCTGTTGTAAAAGTTGTTGTTGTTCTTCTGGGGATTGAGCAGGTTGCTGAGTTTGCATAAACTGCTCCATCGATTGTTGCATCAATCCTTTAAAAAGAGATACAATCTGTCCTTTCTTCTCTTCTTCTTTAGAAGATATAGAGTCCTCATTTATAGATCTTACGATAACACTAAAAGCTCTTTTAGCTTCTTCGCCAAAAAGTAAATTAAACAAAGGAGATACTACATCATAGTATTGAAGAGTAGCTGGAAGTTCTGCAACCCCACCTAATCCAAGGGGATCAGTTACATACTCTAGATCTTTCTTGTCGAACTTACCATTATACAAATCGTAATTCCGCTTCTTTTTAGAGCGGGAACTACGTCTTGTATTATCGTAAATACCTACTAAGCCTAATCCAGCTTCGATGCATTCTTCTCCCCATTTTTGAGTCTTTTTTCTAAGACTTATCTTTTGTCTGGGAAAGTCTATTCGAGGCATAAGTTAGTTTTAGGCTACTTCTAATAGCATAAATTCTACTATCGGAGTATTTGCGGATGATTTACATTGAATCTTTGTATTGTCTGCTGTTGGGTAGAAAGCAAATTCTCCTGGAGCTAGTCTACAAAAGATTTGATCACCATCATCAGCAAATATTAAATCATCTACTGTGTCAGGATTTTTTATATATACATAAGCTTTCTTGCCCCCGTCTGTAGAGCCCGCTAAAGCTTCTACATTAATATCTGCGTAAGAAGTACTTGTTACCATTGTAGTTAAACCTTGTCGATTATCTCCATTAATAGTGAGAGAATCTGTTACAGTTTTTGCAATACTAATGCTGTCAAATAAATCTGAACTAGTAATGCTAAAGGTTGCTTTTAAAGTTGCGTTTGCCATTTTATTATAGTTTTAAGATTATGCTGCTTTTTCCATTAAGATATATTCAATTACAGGATAACCCGCTGCCGCTTCAATATCTAGATCTTGCATATCAGAGATAGGCATGAACATAAATTCTCCAGGCCCTAAAACTGCAAACCAGTCGCCTGTTGTTGAATCTGTACCATGAGCAGCACATAATCCAATTTTAACATACTCACCAGAGGTAGAACTTAAATTATTTAAAAATACATAAGCTAGATCATTTGTACCATCTAAAGCTTTTAGAGATATATTGTCTTCTGTTCCAGAACCTGTAGTAACTAGTCGGCCGACAATCATCTGATCTCCTGCAGGAGATAGGACATCTGTTTCGGTAAAACTTATATTTTGCTTTGCAAACAAGTCTGTACTCGAAAGAGATAATGTAACGTTTACTGTTGCCATATTATTATTCTTTTTAAAATTCGCGAATTAAAGGACAAAAATATAACTTTTAACTTATCCTCCAAACAATAACTTATAAAATCAAATATTTACTTTTAGATTTTATAGCTAAATTATTTTTCTCCTTTTAGAAAAAAGGTTTTTATTCCAAAAACTTTGATCATATATAGTAGAAATCTTCTTTTCCTTTTCTACTTTCATTTTTTTTACTTCTTGAAGATGGTACATAACCATCATAAATGCCATCACCCTATCAAAGTTTCCTATGTCGTTATAAGCTATAAGCTCCTTAAGTAAAGGGATGCTTCTAATCTTGTGAAGATTAAGTAGTCCCTCTTTTTCTTCATACTCTTCTAATAACCACATTTTAATAAGTTCTTCCCCGTAATCTTTTAAAGGTTTAGACATGTGCATACCCTTACCTCTATTTACTCTACTGTTTTGAACAACATCTTTTATAATCTCAGGTTGATCGAGTAAAAGATATGTTTGGTTTTTAAATTCTAAATACTGATACATACCTTTACGCTCGTTCTCGTATAAACATTTAGCGTTGTAAAAATGTAGTAATCGTCTTACTTTTTCATAGTATTGATTAGCAGTTTCTGGTCTACCAGTATATTCTGCTACAATTCTATTTGTAAGCTTATTTAAAATAATAGTTGATCCTAGCGAAGAGGTGGTAGAATCGTCATGGTCATAAGGATCAGTACCTGCAAGATACATGCCATATGGAATATTTCCGTCTGGATCCTCGTAGGGCATTTCATATATTACCACACATCCCGCTAAATCATCACTACCTCTTAAAGGAAAATCTACAATTGGAGATAACTTAGCGTTTGGTTTCCATTTTATTTTATTACTAGTGGAATCTACATAAAGATCTCCTACATAATCGTGGTTCCTTTCTTTATTACTGGCTTCTAGCTCTGCTAATCTTGTAAGTAAATCTGCTACAGGAAAAAGGTTACCTGTGCGGGTAAGGAATACTTCAGAGGGAACAAGTGGTCTATTCTGAAGTTCTGCATCTAAAGCACTTCTAGAATTTTTACTTTTCTTTAATTTCTCTCTAAACTCATCTAAGTACTCTTTAGCAGGAGCTTCATTTGTATTTCCATTTTTATCTTTAAACTGATTCAACCCTCTATACGCGGGTACAAAATAAGAGATTTTTCCTTTATCTTCCCACTCATCATTAAATGAGATCATATCATAAACGTCAGGATTGTAGAACATATCTCTAGCATCTACAGTACCTCCACCTTCCATATCACCCCCTGTACCTAAGTACATACAGCTTCCAAATTTATAAGCCCCATTTTTCATACATTCTACAGAGGCTTCATGAGATGCTTTAAGATTATTAAACATACCAATCTCCTCCATCACCATTACAGCGGGACGAGTACCATTGGCAGCAAAAGGATTGTCTTTAAATGTACGATGCTTAATCTTAGATTTACTACCCATAACTTTCCAGGTACCCCCAAGTTTCTTTTTATACTCTGCAATAACTTCTTTACCAGAATACCAACTACCCCCGTATTGTTTAGAGAAAGGTGAAGGAAAAAATTTATTCCCAATCTCAATTCCTCCAGGTAAATTATCCAATCCAAATTGTGTCTTTTTTAATATATCTCCTGAGTACTTAGCATCCCCTGCTCCTGTTACAATTTCTGTAGACGGAGGATTACCTATATACTCTGGATCATATGTTTTCATACCATCAAATACAAATTCATGACCGATAACCCCTCCTGCAACAGAATAAGATTTACCGAATCCACGACTCCCCATCATCATAAAGTTTTTAGCTTCATTCTCCCATAGAGGATGTCCTAAATTCTTTTTATGTGTCCTACGCATGTATTCTGCAGCAGGCACATAATTATCTTTTCCTATAAACTCTCTATCACAAGTAAATTCTTTATCCTCTGAAAATCCTGAGAATCCTCTGGCTTCACACCAGTTGTAAAAGAATTCCCACTCAAGATCTCTAAGAAAAGGTTTACCTGGAGTTTTAGTTTTAGAGTGTGCAGTTTTATTTAAAAGGATGGTCCAATAGTTTACATAAAAATAAAGGTTGCCTGGCATCCAAACACCACCAACCCAATATCCTTCAATACATCGCTTTTTCTCTTCCCGCCAAAACAATAAGTATTCTTCACTGGCAGGATGAAATTGAGGTATCTCTTTAAGTAAAAAAGCATCCTTATTAATGATCATATCAATCCTTTTTCTGAGGCTGATTCTTCGGCCCCGCCTTTTGTGGCTCCCTCGTTAGTTTCTTTATCCACTAATTTAAGAAGACGTTCATAGTCCTCAAACAATTTAACGTTTGTTTTAAGCAGGCCTTCGATAGTGTCTGCATTCTCCTCATATGTAAGAATATCAAGATAGAGAGTTTTCTCATCCATCTTTTTATTCCACACCATAAGCTGACGTTTGGCAGGAGTAACTAGTGAGCGTTCATAAAATATGATCGCTTCTTTATATTCACTCCAATCAAAATCTTTGTTTTTAAGGAAATCTCCACTGATCATATCTCTTCTCGTGATATACGAGATATTTGAGAATTTAGAATCGGGGTCCACTAAAAGCGCAATAGCCCACATTATCTGTGAGCTCTTGCTTTTCCCTTTACTCTTATCTGCTTTATAAATAGAAGCAAAGGGGAGGGGGACTTTTAATTGTGGATGTAATTTCCAAAAATTTACATCAGTATCAAAGTTTTCTAGTATCATGCAGGCTGATTAACTCTTAACTTTTTAGAGGGGTGTACAACACCTAATACATCATACATGTTCATCTGAAAGTACTCAATCTCATCCACCATTACCGCAAAGCCCTGGCCTTTTGGTATAACGGTGTCTCCGACTTTCACTGTTTTAACATCTTGACTAACTGCTACAACTTTAGCATGCCCGTCTCTTTTATCTGCCTCTTCTTTTAGCATTCTCTCAGATTTAATAATCCCTGATGCTGTTTCTTTCTCCACGTTAGGCATTTCCACTACAATGTGGTTTCCTAAAGGCTCGTAATTAATTGTGTTTTTCATTGTTACCATTTTTTAAGTGGGCAATGCGATTGCATTGACCGTGTTTTTGCAATTAGCGGACACCCGCATTTTTTACATCTGTTTTTAACATTGTGCTCACACTGAGAACAAATCTTCGCTCTTGCTTTAGCAATATTTTCTACGTGTTCATTTGGGAACACTACATTTTTCCAACCATTAAAGATTTCACTTATCTTCGCTCCAGGAGTCCTATCATCTTTTTCGGAAGTAGAGTTAGCTTTCTTTTTTGCCATTTTTATAGTATTTAAATCTGTTCTTCTTTACTGTAAATATACCAAAGTGTTTTACTCGTAGCGACTCAAAATCTCCTTTTTCTATTATATTTTTTAATAGTCCAAACTGAGATTTAACTATTAACTCTATTTTAAACTCACTTAGATTATATTTCTTAGCTAATTTCTTTATTAGTTTGTCCACTTTATTTTATAAGTTATATCTATCCCAGTATCTTTAATCGCATTTAAAATATTAGGATTTAGTTTCTTACCAATTATCATTTGCTTTTTTCTAAGCATTGTAATATGATTATTAAAAGAGGCTTCGGACATCTCGATAGACGTTCTTACCATTTTTCGTACAGGAGTAGAAAAAAGTAATTTACCTATATTCTTATTGTTTCTGTTCTTATACCATATAGATAAAAAACTAGAGAGTACTTCAACTTCTTTATCCTTAAGTTTTAATACAGGATTGAGAATCTGAAGATACGCTTTCATAGATTGTGCTATATTAGCTTCTAAAGGTATTACCATCTTCAAATAAGTTTATTATAATCTTTTCAAAATCGTCCATGAGACAAATATAATAAAATTAATTATAATTCAACATATTTATAATTTCTTTTCTATAATCTGCGCACTTTATAAGTTTATAAGTGGCATTCTTTTCGTTGAACCATACTATATAACAATCTTTTATTTCAAGATTAGTTTCTAGTTCTATTATATATCTATATAAGGAAAGTTGGAGGGAGTATGTAGAAAATTCACACTCGTCTAGGTGGGAGATAGGATCAAGCATCTTATTTCGATACTTGCTAGTGTAGTTCATTTTTTTGTTCGTCTTCCAGTCAAATATAACCAGACCATCAACAGTGTTTGAATAGTATAACTGGTCAACCATACCGCATATCCCAAGCTGGCTAGAACCAACGCACAACTCAGAGTGAATAGGTATAAGGTTTTCTTTTGATTCTTCATAGAAGTTTAAAAAATGGGATTCAATCTTATCATACGCCTTCATATCTATATCGAAGTCATATATTGTATTAGGAAGAACTTTATTATTAATGTAATTTTCAGCGAATGCATGAAACTTACTACCTTTATTGCATGCGCGCAGACTAATTGAATCCCATTTATCTAAAATATCTTGTAGTTCTACATTTTCTTTCTGCGCAGTTCTATGTGCCCAGAAATCCCTCTCAAAGGGTTTTTTAAATTTTCCGATAAACGTGGTAACAGATGTTGCAGGTTTACCATCTATAGTATATGTGTGTCCATCTTCTGTGAACACCACATTATTAAACTTGTTTAATTCCTTGAATATCATCTAAAAGTTTTTCTATATACACACATGCATCCATCAGTTCTTCTTGTAAGTGAACCAACCACTCCTTCTTGGAAAGATCTTCTCTCTCCATCGTAGTGTTGTACTTTTCCTTACCGACTTTTGCTCTTTCCTCAATCTTCTTACAGACTCTATCTTCAATCTTGCTCATTATAATCTTATCTTAATCTCTGCAGACTCTATCCAGTCTTGGAAATATATATCTCTAACGTCAGGATCCACAATTCTCGCAATCAGGGTTATCAATAGAACATGCTTCTGGTTGTTCTTTATCTTCTAGGTCCACTATCCAAGACTCAAAGGTATCAATTTTAGCTTCTTCTGCACGTCTAATTAAATCTTTTTGGTATTCTTGTTCATCTTCAAAACTCATATTATATACATTTTACAATTAAAAGAAAAGTGGCCAAAAGAAAACCAAATTGAAACGCCACTAACTTTTCAATTGGGAGAGTCATTGCTGGTACAACTCTCAAACATCATTACACGAAATAACTTACCTGTTCCAACAGCCGTCCTCTATTTATTTATCCTTAAAGGTGGGTGACTGAAGTGTTAGTTCGGTAACTCAGAATGCAAACGTAATAAAAATTTTTCATATAAAAAAAGATCCCTCTAGAAAAAGAGGGATCCGAAACCAAAAAAACCATCAATTATTAATTGAAAAACACATTGATGCAATATATAATTTTTATTTTTTATATCAAAACTTTAAAAGATATTTTTTATCTTTACGCAGGAAGCCTAATGATAATACAATAATACAATAATTTTATGGGGTAAAGGTAGCGAAGGGAGGCATTCTCCTTATAACTGGTGTTCTTCTAGCCAGTATGATAACAATGATAGAAGAGTGGCAATTATTCGTGACACCAATTTCAATGCTGGGGGTTCATCCTTCAACTAAACAATTTTTCTCTTATCTAACCACTTTACAAGTACTAATTCTGGGGGCCTTGTACCACCAAAAAAAGGTGAAACCTATTTTGTCCTATATAGGATTAGCTTCTCTGTGCATGCTATCCATTTACGATATGGAGGTATATAATCGTATGCACAACTTTTTCGCCTTTTTATTTTTCTTCTGTCAACCTATAATCTTTTATATGGAGTACAGAAAATCTAAGGATCCTTATAACCTTTCTAAAGTAGGGGTACTACTCTTTCTAATGCTTCTTACCTGGATAGGTGTGTTACCTCTGCCTATATTCGAATACATCTCTTACACCCTACTAATTTTATTTTTATAAAAATTTTTTCTGCGGAAATGAATTAGTGTACCTCCTATTATGGGGCACCCCTGCTATTTATTGGGAGCTTAGGCCCCCATGCAAACAATTCATTAACTCTTTAATCTTAAAAAAGATGAAAAAGTCATTCACTGTTTACAATGCAACGATTACCGAAAAAGGAAATACTACGCTTACCCTAAAGGGTGGCGCGAAGCCTTTCATTTTTGGCGGAATACAACAAACCTCTTCTAAGGGCGAGTTCTGTTGGATTTCGCTCACAGGTAATGTCCTTGATTCCTACCCTATCGGGACAGAAATCAATGACTTACCTGAGTCGGCATTCGTTGACGAAGCCACAGGCGAGCTTATCTTAGGATAAGCTCTCTGTCCCTTCGTAATAAACTCTCAACCTATTCGGTTGAGAGTTTTTTTAAAATGGAATGAATATGGAATTAACCTACCTATCAGTGTGTACCATACGAACTTACAAGCATGTAGGCAACAGTATCGGCACTGATAGAGGGAAAGCCTTATAAACACGTAGAACGTGGCGTCTTGAGTAGCGCTCTTGTAATCGGAGCGTCACGATGCGTGTTTATTTGCTTACCAATTAGTAAGCACACATAATACCTTATAATACACTAACACAATAATCACTCACATTATAACATATAGCTAATTATGGATAAAGATACACAGATAGAATCACTCAAAGAACGTAACAAAGCACTTGAACAAAGAGTTAATGAACTCATTGATGGTAACAAATGCACTAAAGAAGAACTTAAACTAGTTATGGATAGTGCAACTATACGTGCAGAAAAATATCAAGATCGTATCAAAGAGCTTGAAGAACAAGTTGAAAAGCTTAAAAAGAAACAGCAAGAGACTTTTAAACTTTTTAGAGCTACTCATAAGACTAAATATGAACTTATCAAAAAGCTTGAAGAAACAAGCGGTTGTCATTGAGACTAACTCTTGTACATTAGGTAGTGCCAAACGGTTTGAGCTTATAGCTCGCTTATAAGGCCTTAAATGTTAATAAAGACACTCTTGTAAAATGAGTGAATAAGAACCATCCATAGGAACGGTTTAGAGTGTTAACCTAGTGAATTCTAATAAGTGCAACTTAATAAAAGCTGTGTAATTATGTTCTGTTAAAGAACTATAGCAGTGAATGTTGCACTTATTTACTTTTAAATCAATCAATTAAACAAATAATTAAACCAGTTATGAGAAGACAATTAACTACTCCAACAGAAATCAAAGAAGAAATTGTAAGAATATTACAAAAAGAGAAAGTATTCTTCAAAGGTAAAGTTCCTGTAAGTATCAAAGACTTACCAAAAAGGTATACTATGCCTTCATACGTAAACAATAAAGGTGAGCGTATCACAAATAAGTACTGGACTAAAGCTCGTACTACACTGTGTAATGGTAAAAGATTACCAGCTAAAAAGACTTTAGATTTACTTGACTTTAAAGAGCATGTAAATAAAACTATTATACAACCACGTGAAGAGCGTGTTGAAAATAATAATACTATAAGTATCACATTGCCAAGCAGCATGTCTGCGACAGCATTGATAGATCTTATAGCTATTATCAGAAAATCAGGGGCTAAATGTAGTCTCTGATTATAATACTGCTTACATCGGAACGCGCTCGGACTATAATGCTATGCATTTTAGGTTAAGAGAGTTATAAACTGTGTTCGATGTAAGTATCTTGAAAATGTACAGGACACTGTAACTTACGAGTTATACTGCGGTTCGATTCCGCACATTTTCACCACTAGAAAGGACGTGATAATCGTCGTAATCCTAAGCATGATGACAAAAGGCTTAAATATTAAAGATTATGGGGCGTGGCCCGATACTCCTCAGCAATGAGGGAAAGACACACAAGGGTGTAGAATCCTTTGTGTGTTGCCATATTTATTTATATG
>Ga0208299_1000361_pt1 | contig 42864 bp, 42 predicted proteins | sample 15_taG_FD_184089 | JGI IMG/M metagenome (GOLD analysis project Ga0208299, IMG submission 184089) | Marine viral communities from the Subarctic Pacific Ocean - 15_ETSP_OMZ_AT15312 metaG (SPAdes) (version 2) | ecosystem: Environmental > Aquatic > Marine > Oceanic | place: Pacific Ocean | collected... | reverse complement strand
GATGTGTCGATTGCACCTTGGGGCTTTGTTGCAATGGCAGCACCGGGCAGCACAAATCCGGGCATTGCTACTCTTCCATTTTTTGGGACTAATGCGGTTGTTCAGGTGCAGGAAAGGACTGTTGCTCATACAATAGATTTTGCTGGAAGCACTGATGTAGATAAAACTGGTTTAGATAATAGTACCACCAGTTATGGAGACAAGTTTTCTATAGATGATGATGCGGAGGGTAATCCTATTGCAACTTTGGGTCTAAATACCATCACAACAAATATCCTCACAGGAGGTTATCGTTTTAGCGGTTATTATTTAGCCACCCCAATCCACACCAGTTCTCACTACCAAAGCTTTGAAACGCCCTTCCTGCACGAGTTAGTTGGAGGTGATCGGAATATGGAGCAGACGAATTTAATCGTCACACCAGACGGGAAGAGTTGGGATGAGGTTACGAGGGATACGAGTTATATTGGGAAGGTTGTTATGCAGACTTCAGGAGAAATTGCTGCATCTATTGACGATGATTCAATAGTAATATTTGATGAGTGGAGAGGTATGGATATTGCCGGAGGGCCAATAAAAGGACTGTTCAATAAAGATTTTGCTATTGCATACGATAGATTAATTTGTCTGGTAAATGGACAGTATAAAATAGAAGCACGCACCGTAGCTCCTAGTTCTGGTCATGGAGGATATCTAGCTAGAATATATATAAATGATGAAAACGCAGGAGCTGGTCATGGTGGCACTTCCGGCTATTCTCAGGCATATAATGCTATATCTCTCTACCTAAAACGAGGTGATGTTATTCAAATTTATGGAGATTGGAATTCTTCTGAAACCCTCAGTGGATATAAAATAACTAAATTATAATAAGAGAAAATTAGTATGTACATATCACACAAAAGTAACGCACTCCAGCAAGTCCACGAAACAGAATGGCAATGCAGAAGGAAGACTAAAGGTTTAGACAAATCCGCTTACTGGACATGGTTGGCAACTGTTACTTCTGAAGATGAACACGGTCATAAAAGCTACGACTTCAGTGGTGAAGACTATGAAATAGTAGAGACAGATGCTCCGTTATCTTACGAAACTAAGGATGATGAGGGTAGGGATATAACAATCCTTTTTAGTCAAAGTGGTCACATACACTCAGAGATTGATACAGGAAAGCACTACCACCTCAAGTGGGACGGGTCAAAGATTATCAAGGATGATGATGCCCTGAGTGCTTGTCAGACTGCGGAGAAGTGGAAAAGTGTCCGTAATGATCGCAATCGGAGGTTAGCAGAGACCGACTATCTGGCAATGAAGGATCAGCCTTCAATGGCTAACAACATGCAAATCTATAGGAAGAAACTTCGGGATCTACCGCAGGATAACACCGATGTCAATAACATAACTTGGCCTACTAAACCTGAGTAAGTTATGACAGGGCTATTCATATTCTTTTCGATTTATATCACTTTGATTTTAGGTGGAGTTTATCTGGTTTGGTACTTTATGAATAACTATGATGAAATTATTTTCAGGAGGGATAGTGCAAAATGAACCCTGCGGATTATGCATATGCAACTGGAAAGATACATCCTGATCTCATGGAAGTAGACAGTTTATTGCAGTTAATAGAAAGAATAGGACTGCCAGCAGTTATTATTGGGGCAACATTCTTTTATATTTATAAAACTGCACAAAGTCATCGTGACGAAGTTAAGTCATGGCAAGAGAAAGACACTGTGGCTGATTCACGACTTATTGATGTAATCAATTTAAGCAACACAAGAAACGAGAATTTTCAGTCGGCATTAAACGAACAGACAATGGCGATTAGGGAATTGTGCGGTGAAATCCGAGGAATGAAACCAAGCAGGAGATAAATTGGCTAAAGAGACTACGGTAACGACTGTTACAAAACCAGATATTCCAAAACCGATACCTCCTAAGATGTCGGTAAATGAGAGAATTCAAGTAAGTAGGTTTATTGCTAGGTTTATCATTGGGTTGTTTGCGCTGGCTACGTTTCTGTATATTGTCCATGTAATGCTTGGGAGTGCAGAAGAATTACCCACATCCTCAAAAGACCTCTTAAATATACTAATTGGTGCATTTATCCCGATTTTGGCGGGAATTGCTAAGTTTTACTTTGAATCTGGTGGTGATCTTCATCAAGAAGCAGAAAAGAATCCTATTCCACCACATCCTGAACCTGAAACCAAGGAGGCATAATGATAATGCAAGCAATACAAGTTTTACAGTTATTGAAGGGATTTAAGGATTTAGTAGACAGTGACGAACAGAGTCTTGTTGCAGATCAAGTTGAGACTATGGTTAAAGATATAGGTACAGAAATGGAAGAAACTGTGAACCAAATGATCACAGAGGATGTATCACAAACCTTCACCGACCTTCACGGCTACTTAAAAGGATGATCTACAGAATCCTCACACTCATCGGTAACGAAAAATTTCTGATAGGGCTTGCTCTTGACGTTCTTCAATACCTTGCTGACCAATCCTCTAACGAGCTTGATAACAAGCTGGTTCAAATGGTTAGGAAGCGTCTGCAACAAGAAGAATAGTAAGCTTTTATTCACTCGCCGGGAATTCATTACACAACCAGTGCTTTACGGATTTTTTATGGGGAAATACCTAACCCCTCATTTTACTGCTGACGAAATGAGATGCAAGGGAACAGGGATTTGTACAATGGATGATATTTTCATGGAACTCTTAGAGACAATCCGTTGTGAGTATGGGAAACCGATGATTGTCACCAGCGGATTTCGTGCGCCTGAATATAATGCAAAGATCGCAAAATCTGGCTCAACAGGACCGCACACTTTTGGGAAAGCAGTTGATATTCATGTGCTTGGTGCAGATGCCAACGCAATTATAAAACTTGCACTTGAAATGGGGATGACCGGCATTGGAGTCAAACAAAAGGGACCACACAAAAAAAGATTCATCCACCTCGACAACCTCCCCAACGGAGACCATCCACGCCCGTGGATCTGGTCCTACAACGCCAAAGGGTAACGGACTTCTTTACGACAGATTCGATTTCACCGATTTGGAAGACGATCCCCAGTATAGGGGGGCAGTATTTCAGTGTGTGGGTTTAACCCTACCGGCTGAGCACCGATAACACTGGAAGGGTCGGGAAACCTAGCCCCCCTCAAAAAGCCCACTTAAAGGCTTTACCCGTCCTTCAAAGTCTTGAATCCTGCCCGGTGACAGGAGAGTGGGCCTAATCACCAATAAAGGACAATATGGTTATACTACCGATCAATAACGACCCCGATTTACTAAGAAAGATCCACGAGGCGGCAGGAAAAGACGGAGATGGGCTTTTGTACCCCTCACACTATGCCGTGCATGATGGTGAGATTGTAGGAGCCTTTTCCCTCGTAACGCCGGTTTCATGCTGGTGGATGAGCAAAGACAAAGGCACAAGGCGTATGTCCCTCCAAATGTGGAATGCAATGGAAGCCCTCTATGCCGATCACGGCTATTTAAGCTTTGCAATGCCATGCACCCAAGATTCTCCGTATTTTAAACTTATGGAACCCACCGGGGGGTTTAAACGCATGGGAGAACCTGTGCAGTGGTTTTATAAAATCCTAGATCCTAATTTTAAGCCATGACCCAACCCATCAACCAATTATTCGACCTTCTATCCACCGAGTTGGTAGCAAGGATTAAATCGGGTGAAGCTTCTTCTCAAGACCTCAATGTAGCCCGGCAACTCCTGAAAGACTGCCGCATTCAAGCACAACCAGACCATGAACCTCTGGAACTCCTTGCAGAAGAAGTCAAAAAACGCAAAGTCAGCACCGATTTCACAGATTATTACGATGATCCTGAAACTCCACCGACTCCAAGCTTCTCTTGAGTCAAAATCTCACTGATTTCAGGGTATTCCTCCAACTTGTCTGGTCCCACCTTGGTCTTCCTAATCCTACCCCGGTTCAATACGATATTGCCTACTATCTCCAGAACGGACCACGGCGACTCGTTATTGAAGCATTCAGGGGTGTAGGAAAGTCCTATATCACCTCGGCCTTTGTCGCACACCAACTTCTAATCAATCCAGAACTCAAAATCTTGGTTGTGTCGGCATCTAAGATACGAAGTGACGACTTTTCGACCTTTGTGCAACGTCTTATCCTAGAAATGAGGGTGATCCGACACTTGGCTCCCTCACCAGACCAAAGAAACTCTAAAATAAGCTTTGATGTCGGGCCTGCTACTGCATCTCACTCTCCCAGTGTCAAATCTGTAGGAATCACAGGCCAGCTTGCTGGTTCTCGTGCCGATCTCATTGTCGCAGACGATGTGGAGGTTCCAAACAATTCGGCAACTCAGGTTATGCGGGATAAACTCTCAGAATCCGTAAAGGAATTCGATGCGATCCTCAAACCTGACGGGAGAGTGGTATTTCTAGGTACTCCTCAAACAGAACAGTCCCTCTATGAATTATTACCAGAAAGAGGATACGAAACACGCATCTGGCCTGCACAGTTTCCAGAAGAAACAGCATTAGGAAAGTACGGAAACCGACTTGCTCCTCTCATCACCAAAAGACTTTCTACCAAGAAAGCTATACCCGGTGAACCAACTGATCCCAAAAGATTCGACTCTGAAGACCTAGCAGAAAGAAAGCTCTCCTACGGCAGAGCAGGGTACTCCCTCCAGTTCATGCTGGATACCTCACTCTCTGATGCAGAACGATACCCTCTCAAACTTCAGGATCTCATTGTTATGAATCTGAATGCAGAGACCGGCCCCTCCAAACTGGTCTGGTCACCCACTCCTGCAAACATTATCTCAGACCTTCCCTGTGTTGGACTCAGAGGTGACTTCTACTATGAACCCTTTGAAGTGTCCTCAGATTGGACTGAATACAACGGCGCACTACTCACAATAGATCCCGCAGGTAGAGGGAAAGACGAAACTGCATACAATGTCACTAAGTTCCTCAATGGTTATATCTTCCTCCTCGACTTCGGAGGATTCATGGAATCGGGATACTCTGAAAAGACCCTCAAGGCCCTTGCAGATGTTGCACACCAATACTCATGTAACTACTGCCTAGTCGAAGCTAACTGGGGGGATGGGATGTTTAATGAACTATTCAAACCTTACCTGAATGCAGTACACCCCATCACCATTGAAGAAGTTAAACACTACACCAATAAAGAAAAACGTATCATTGATACCCTAGAACCTGTCTTTAACCAGCATAAGCTGGTAGTAAACAAGAAAGCCTTACATAAAGACTTTCAATCCACTCAAAACCTCCCTCCTGAAACTGCCCTCCATTATCAACTCGCCTATCAGCTAACCCGGCTCACCAACCAAAAGGGGGCTATCCCCCATGATGACCGGGTTGATGCTCTCGCCATTGCTACTGCCTACTGGTCTGAACACCTTGCATTAACCGCAGAACAGGCCATAGAGCGCAGAAATGAGAAACTCCTAAAAGAAGACCTAAACCGCTTTATGCGGGGGATGTCTATTAATCGTAGTGTCCCGCAGAAACGTAAAACCCTTACTTGGACGTAGGTTGACGCAAAAATGCGAGGGGGTGGATTAAACGTGACCCCGGGAAAAGCCCCCCTTTGGGGGGTAGATCATTAATCCGACTAATCCATTTTTTAGTGCCTGCTAACTCAGCAAACTAATTCTTTATCAGTTGGCACTTGCTCGCAGTTAGTTGGAACCACTGGCTTAATCATTTCATTCATTTACTTAGCACCAAAACACAGCACCAAAACATCATTTAAAATGCGCTCTCAACATCACCATCAAAAAACATTCTCATCCCTTCCTGGTTTCACTTTTCAGATATTCTTTTGAATATTCCTTCCATTCTCTTTTTCTCTTCAATCATCTTTTTTTCCTTGCTAACATTCAGTTGAGACCAACTTGTATCATACTGATATCATTTATCTTTTAATCTTTCTTTAATCATTCGCATAAAATAGCTATTTATTGTGTTGACACTGTAATATTACTTATTCTATTCTTTAAATCCTTAGCCATTAAACCAGTCTGACACTGCAATGGTGCAGTCCAGCAGGGCCGCCGCAAGCGGCTTTCTTCCAATCCTTAAAGAAAGGTATATAGATATGAAACGCCAACAAATTCAGCAAGCAATCAAAACAGCCATTGCCGCAAATGAACCTTTAATGATCTACGGATCACCAGGACTTGGCAAAAGTGATACAGTCAAACAAGTAGCCAAGGAACTTGATATGGACATATTTGATATCAGAGCAAGCTTGCTTGACCCGGTTGATTTGCGGGGACTGCCAGTACCTAACATTGAATCCAAGGAAGTTAACTGGCTAACACCAGAGTTTTGGCCCCGTGAAAATAAACCATCTATTGTGTTTTTTGATGAAATAACAAATGCGGCTCCAAGTGTTCAAACTGGCTTGCTTCAAATCTTATTAGATAGGCAATGCGGCTCATATAAAATGCCAAGTGAAGTGCGAATGCTTGCCGCCGGGAACTTATCAACCGATAAGGCCGGATCATCTAATTTAATAACTTCATTAAAATCCAGATTCTTAAATGTTACCTTTGAAGCTGACTTAGTTGATTGGATCGAATGGGCCTTAGAAAATGATATTGATGAATCTGTTAGACAATACGTTAGGTTTCGGCCCGGTAATCTTCATGCATTTGATCCAAGGAGCAAAGAAAATGCTTTTCCATGCCCTAGAAGTTGGGAAAAGCTATCTAATGTTAGAAAAGTCAAAGTTCCTTCCAATATAGAATATGAGCTTTATTCGGGAATAGTTGGGCAAGCCGCCGCAACTGAGTACGTTGGTTTTTTAAGAACCTACAGGGAAATGCCTGATATTGCTGAAATTCTAATGAATCCATCAAGCGGACCTATTCCAGAAAAAGCGCAAGTCAAGTATGCGGTTTGTGGTTCCTTGGCAATGCGAGCAAACCAAGAACATGCAGAATCTGTTCTGACATATGCTCAAAGACTGCCAAAAGAATTTGAAGCGATGCTTGTTTCAGATTCTCTTAAATTACATGGAAAAGAATTTTCTGATAATTCGGCTTTTTCTAAATGGGCAAGTAAGAATCAGATTTAATTCAATCAATCATTAACTATTAATAAATAAAGGTATTATGAAAGACATTGACAAAAAAGCATTATTGGTATCATTGAAGATCAAGAAGTGGAGCTTATCAAAAAAAGCCGTTCAAGCGGCCCAGGAAGGTGCAAAGGCAGTGGGAGCAAAAGAAGGTTCAATATCATCAAATAAGAATCTTTTAGGCGGCAAGGATAACAATAGTTATTTTGATAAAATTGATAATATCAGAATTGCCGGGCAGGAAGCCGGGGACTTTTTCCGTGAACAAACTCTTCCTTGGAGCAATGAAGGGCAGAGGATTCTATTGAACCGTAATAAGAGCAATTTTGATTCTGGAATGCGAAAGCATGAAGGAAAATTCCAGCAAGCCGTCAAAGATTATTTAAACGTGCATAATTCGGCCATTACGGAAGCGAAGCAATACTTAGGGACCGAATACAATCAAGATGATTTCCCGGCTGATATTGCTAGTAAATATGCTTGGTCGGTTGATTACGTGCCTGTTCCAGTTGGGAATGATTTTAGGATTGAACTTGCAGAGGAAGAAATGAAGGAAATGCAAGAAAATCTTGATAATAGAAATGCCCAACTTGCAAATGATGCAATGAAAGAAGCATACGGCAAACTAGAAAAAGAAGTCGGTTTAATTGCAGATTATTTTGAACGTGAAAAAGCCGCACAAGCCGCCGGGAAAAAAACAAGGTTCCATGATTCACTTGTTGAGAATCTAAATAATGTTTTAAGCATTATCCCAGATATCAATCTGACTGATTCTCAAGAGTTAAAAGAGCTTGCCAAGGAAGCCAAAAAAGAGCTTGCCGAATTAAGCTCTGAGAAAATCAAGGAAATGAAACCAGCAGAAAAAGAGAGCAAGAAGAAAGCCGCAAAAAAGATTGCTGAAAATTGCGCGGGTTTTATGGGCGAAGTCGCCGCTTAATCTCAACCATATGGGAGCAAGCATTTTGCTTGCTCCTTAACTAAAAAAGAAAGGTATAAAATGACAACATTAATTCAAACAAATAGCACTCAAGCAAAAGCGCAAATTTTAGGAAAAGTAAAAACCGGAATTGTGCGAAGCGTACAAAATGCAAGCAATCAAAAAACCAGCATTTCAGGCAATTTTGAAAAGAATCTGGAAAAAGCAAAAAAGAATTTAATTATTGATCATGTTTTTTTTGGTTCACTTTTGCTTAGTAAATTAGAAGTGAAAATTGACAACAAAGTTAGCACGGCGGCTGTAGATGGTAAAACAATCCGCTTAAATTCTGACTTTTGCGAACCTTTAACAATTCCAGAGCTTACTGGTTTGCTTGCTCATGAAATTTTGCATTGTGCTATGTTGCATCCATGGCGGCAAGAAAACCGGGAACACAAACAATGGAATGAAGCTTGTGACTATGCAATTAATGATTTGTTACTCAAGGAAGATTTCACTTTGCCGCCGGGATGCTTGATTGATCCGGGTTTTAATCATTCCGAAATGTCAGCAGAAGATATTTATAATCAACTAGGTAATTCTGAAAAGCCGGATAATCCCGGCGGAGAAAATGACGGCGGCGGCAATGGTTCCGGCGATGAATCAACCGGGCATTTTACAAAGCCAGAAAGCGATCAAGGGCAAGGCGGCAACAAAGCCGAATTTGAAGCCGAAAAAGACGAATGGCAAGTCGCAGTGAGTCAAGCAAACAATCAAGAAAAAGCTCTTGGAAAAGGAGCCGGGACGGGTGAAACCGTAATTGATGAAATTCTGGAAAATAAAGTTGATTGGAGAGCCGCATTGAAAGACTTTTTCGATGATATCGCAAAGTCTGACTATACTTGGCAAAAGCCAAACAAGCGGCTTTATCCATTAATTCTTCCTAGTATTGAATCAGATAATCATGATTTGAAAAGCTTGGTAATTGGTATTGATTCCAGCGGCTCCGTATCAGATCAAGAAATATCTGCATTTTTAACTGAAATAGATAGTTTACTTTCTGAATTCACTGCACAAGTGAAAGTGATTGTTTGTGATGCAGATATTCAATCAGTTCAAGACTATGAACCTGGAGACCAAGTCTCTAGAACCATAGGCGGCCGGGGCGGCACTTGGTTTGATCCAGTATTTGAAAGGGTCGAAGCACTAGAGCTTGAACCATCTTGTTTGATTTATTTATCAGATATGGAAGCTACGCCGCCGAATAGTTCAATTGAAATTTCCTACCCGGTTTGCTGGCTTTCAACTCAACCATTTGATCATCAAGGATACCCGCCGGGCTGGTTTGATTTTACGGATCAAGATCATTGGCAATTCCGGGACTGTTTAGATGATACGTTTATTGAGCTTGAAATATAAAACACAAAACTTGCCCGGTTTGCGCCGGGCATAACTCAAAGAAAGGAAGTATGGACAAAATAATCATTGAAAAAAAGCAAGTATACGGGAACGAACTTTTTTATCCAGTTTGTGAAAAAGCTCAAGCTTTCTGTCAATTGTTTGAAAGCAAGACTTTGCCGGATCATAAGCTCAAGCAAATCAAGCGGAACTTAGGTTTTGAAATTGAATTAAAACAAGACTCACCGAATTTTTAACCAATCAAGGGGCTGAAATACGCCCCTATTTTTTTATGAATTTTACTTACATACAACCAATTGGGAGCAAGGAAATCATGGAAGATTTAATTCTGTTTTTTACGGTTTCATTTTTTGGATCAATCATTTTAGGCATCCTTTTTATTGCTCTCAGCCAGTTGTGTGCAAAGGTTTTCTCTCTTTTTTTTAAGTTTTTTGGAGGTTTTAACGTGTTGTTTCTGGAGACCCGGAAAGCCCCGGAAATAACCCGGTAATGCCCTTCGCATTGCCCCGGAACCCGCAAGGTTTCGGTTTTTCTAATCCTAGTTGAAAGGTTTTATTATGCAAACAATCAAAACAAAATATCTATCCGCAACAAACACCAAGCCCCAGAGGATAAAGGCCCAGAATAGTGGTGGAGGTCATTCAATCACTCTTTCGGTCCATAATCCGAAATTCAACATAGTTTCAGATTGTCATGGGGGAAATCGGATGAGTTATGACGTAGAAATGCACAAAAGAATCGCCCTTGAATTGATGAAAAAATTAGATTGGAAGGGAATGATGGTTGGAGGTTCAGACGATGCAAAAGGTGGCATGGTTTGGGTGTTTCACACCATGCAAGATTCCTTGTCTCCAACAATTTTTTGTCCGGGGGAAAAATGGTAGTAGATTTCAAAAAACCCATTAAAAGCAAGGCGACCCGAATCGACCTAGAAAAGCAGAACGCAAGGCTCAAGTCTGAGCTACGGACGATGGAAAGCTACGCCAACCGTCTACGCAAGCAGTTGTGTGCAAAGATCAAGCAACTTAAATTCATGGAGAATGATTATGCCCGATAAAAAAAAGGAATTCAGATGTATGCTTTGCGATGAATTGGCTCCTTATAAATTTAGTAGGACTTTAAAAGTCACAAAAAAAATGAAGGAAAAAGACCCGGACTTTGAGCGTATTATTTCAGTTAAAATTTGCTCAGAGTGCGAACTTGCCAGAGCTAAGAAAAAGAAGAAGCGGGTGTAACCCGACCAGAGTCCCCTGCCCGATTATGCCGCAAGCTGAACCGAGCAGGGTTTCCAATCCTCTAACCGAAAGGCTAGGGATTAAACCTTAACACACAACCGATTATGAACAAGAAAAATAAATCTACTCGCAAGCCGGGAGAGACACGGGGCAGGCCCAGTTCTGGAAGGACTGAGTTTGTCACAGTGAATATTTTGCGAGAAGTCAGGGAATTGACCCGGCGATATTTGTTAAAACGAGAGCTTCAGTCAGGCCAGATTACGCCGATGTCCACGTATGTCAGCGAAGCCGTAATGGAGAGACTAAACCGAGACCGAGCAGAGCTATAGCCTGCCCCGGAAATAACCAGAAAGGAAGAATATGAGTGTTAAAATGCGTAATTTTTACAAGAGATTTCAGCTTGCCAGCATTCGGTTCTGTACACCGAAGGAACTTAAAAAAGAGGTCATCGCTCTTCGGAAGCAAGTGCATGGCCTGCAAATATCCAATGCCAAACTCAAATATAAATTAGAGGTATAAATGGAACTAAAAAACGTTAAAATCGAAGTTATCAACGAACCTCAAGTAATCAGTGAGAATTTCACGAAGCAGGAATTTGTTGTGCGATACGAGGAAAATCCACAATATCCGCAATTCGTGAAGTTAGAACTGGTGAATAAGTCTGTTGGTCGTATCGATGAATATCGACCCGGAGATTATGTCGATGTTACATTTGACATCAAGGGCAAGAAGTACATCGACAAAAAAACCGAGGAAACCAAGTATTTCACTTCATTGCAGGCTTGGAGGGTTAACAAGGCTGTTGGGACAGATGAAGCGTATGGTGAAATCAACTTTAATGAACCTCCAAGTTTTGAGTAGCACCAATTAACACCAATTGGTTTTGACCAAGAGAGAAGCTGTAACCTATTGATTTTGTTGGTGGGTCGGCTGGGACTCGAACCCAGGGCCACCTGATTAAAAGTCATACGGCTTTTCTCTCTCCCCTTGCAAATACAGTCATTCTTAGCTACAACCGATCTGTAGCACCAATTCCGCACCATAACTTTTTCACCGAGAAGGACTATGAGACCAGAAGAACGAGTTGCCCCAATAGTTTCACGGGGTATATGGGTAGGCCGCTTCCACGATTTCAAGTCGAAAAACGGCACGGTTAAGAAAGCCACGTTATGCAGAATTGCAGATGTTGAATATAAGACCTTGAAAAACGGGAAGAAGCGGAAACGCACTGACCGGGAAATAATCAACGAAGTTGAGCGTTTATGGACCCAGAAATATCAAGAGCTAAAGCAGGGGGCCTCACGGGGGCCTCATAATAATTCCCGCCTGAAATTCAGCGAGGCCGCACAAGAGTGGCTTGAGGAAGTTGAGAAAACACGGGACGAAAAAACCTCTCAGCACTACGCCGAATCCTGCTCCCAGTTGATTGATAGTATAGGAGATTTCGGGGTACTATCCCCGCCCCGGAGTTTTGACGCAAAATTTTGTGATGCGTTAGGAAAAAAAGGTCTCAGTGATTCAAGCATCAACTCACGGATTCGTGATGTTCAAACCTTTTTCAACTGGGCATATAATCAAGAGATTCTGCCCCGGAAATATAAACTCACGAAACTGCGTGTGACCAAGAAACAACCCGGCAGATTGAGTGACCAGAATTTACAGGATATTGAGGATTATATTACACGCAAAATGTCACCGAATATGATGAGGGCATACATGATGATGCGCTTCACTGCTATGAGAGCAGGCGAAGTCCGGGCATTGCCTTTGTCCAGAATCCAGGCCGATATACATATAGCTGACTGTGAGGAAGCCGGTTTTAAGGTGAAAGGGAGGCAGGAGGATTTTCTTCCGATTCTTCCCGAACTTAGGGATTTTCTGGATCGTGATTTGGCCCAAAGGTCGGCCCCCGAATACTGGTACTTGGATAATGGTAAGGGAAACATAAATTGGGCGAGTGTCGGTGAGATGAGTCGGCCCTTTAAGAAGATGTTTGAGAGTCTAAATATTACGGGAGTGAAGCCGCTTCACGGGTTTCGGGCAACGGCAATAAGTAACCTTCTGGATCGTGGGGTGAGTCCTAGGATTGTACAGGCTTTAGCCCGGCATGAAAACATAGAAACTACGATGGGATACCACAACGATTCCAACCTTCAAATCGCCCCGCAAATAACGGGGCTGATTTAGTATGATACCCTGCTGATGGCAAATCAGCGCAGTTCCCACCTTACCGGGGGCTTCATGCCCCCATTTCTCCCAGTTCATTAAGACAATCTTCGGCTATATTAGAAACAGTCTCAGTATGAGCCAATTCCCTTACTATTCCATGTTTGACGTAATACTTGTCAAAGATATTAGAGAGCTTGAGTACATCACAGCAACAATCATAACTTACTGTCACTGAGCTTGTCCTTGCTTCCGGGGCAAAAGTCCTGTAAGCGAGTCTCACCGGCCCAGAATATTCTCTATCGATTCCCCTAATAATATCTTCAATTAATTTCCAATCTACTTCGCAAGGGAAGTGGAATGTCATTCTTTGTACGTGATTCATCGAGAAAGCTCCTAGATAAAGTCTTTTATGACAGATTCATGTGTTAGCAAGCTTCGCCAGAGCAGTCTTGGCAACGCTTAATGCATCTTCCAGTAATGCGATATTTTTTTCCTTGTCAGCCAATCGGCCCTCAAGGTCTACGATTCTCTGTCGTAGATGTTGGACTCCTTCCGAGTCATTTCCCGGCCCGGAATTTGTTGAACCGCTAAAGACTTCTTCTAGCCGTTTACGATTCCTTGGGCTTGGTTTGCTGGTTCCTTTTTCCCATTTATAGACTGCACTTGTTGGCGCACCGACAAGTTCAGCGAAGGTCTGCCGAGTCCATCCGGCTTCTTCCCTCTTCCTCCTTATTTCTTCTGGTTCCATAAATCATTTATGGGTGTAAAAAAAGTGTTGACACTTAACTAACACTTAGTTAACATTAACTAACATACATATTCACAAAAACTTTTACAAGTTATTTTCATGACAGTCAAGGAACTGTTAAGAAGCTCAGGTGTCACATTACAGGATGTGGCAGATCGTGTCGGCCTCTCAGTCTCAAAGGTTTGTCAGCTTTTGGACGAGGAAACGATTGACTGCGTTCGTCAGCACTCACTAGGTCTAGTGAGGGATCGGACGGAGTTCCTGAAAAAGGGGTTGGATGCTATTGAAGCAAAAGAAGGGCAGGATGCCCGGCCCCGCCATGAGTGAAGGATACATTAAATTACATAGAAAGATCGAAGACGATGAGTTTTGGCTTACGGAGACATTCACAAAATCTCAGGCTTGGATTGATCTTCTTCTTGGAGCTAATCATAAACCCGGAAATGTTGTTCTCAGAGACATGACAGTCCATCTTAAAATGGGGCAATTAGCATGGTCTCAATTGACCATGTGTAAGAGGTGGAAATGGAGCCGTGGGAGGGTCAAAAGATACCTAAATTTACTCCAAAAAATCGAACGAATTTTAGTACAACAGGTGGGACAACACAGTACGCTCGTAACTATCTGTAATTACAGGAAATATCAACTACGCAGTACAACAGGCGAAACGAAAACAGTACCAGAGACGGGACACAAACAAGAAAGAGTAGGTATAGATAGTATTGAAAACACTATTACAAGTAATAGTATTTTCCCTACTATCATGTGTTTTCACGAAGAAGTTATCGCTGACCTGAATAAAGCTTGGGGAAAGAAATACCACCCAGAAACTTACGGGAAGAAAATCACGGCTCTTCAGAAAAAGGGATACACGCTTGAGGATTTTAAGTCCGTCCATCGGAAGATGAAAAAGAAATGGGAGAACGACCCGAAGATGAGTGCCTTCCTCAGACCTAAAACGATCTACGTCCCTGAGAACTTCGATAGCTATTTAAATTTACCTGACTCCGTTCCTGGTACTCCGTTGAAAGCAACGAGAGCAAACCTAGATCAACGCAATCGAAATACCGCAGATGAAATCCGAAGAAAATATCTTGAAGGACAACAGCCAAGCAATCCTAACCAGCCTACAGGCGATGTGCGCCAATTACCGGCAGGATCTGACGGAGGACATGATGGCAACGTGGAGCGCAGGGCTTCAGGATCTTACTCCCAACCAGATCGCAGTAGCGACCCTGAGGACAATCAAAACTCTTTCCTGTGAATATCCACCTTATTTCCCAAAGATCAGCCAGTTCCGAGAGCTTGTTGAGAGGGTTGAACCAGGAGGGTCTTTTCAGTCTCAGATTAATAACCCGGAATGGAAGGGGTTGCCTGAACCCGATTGGTTGCATGAAGAACGGTCTGCGAAGATCAAGGAAAATGTTGCAAGCCTTATTGGCATGGTTAAAAGCGGAGAACCGATTAAAAAAACTATTCCCTACAAACATCATGGGGTTGAAAACGACAGACAGTTTGATATGTGGCGTGACAGTGAGGGAAGAGATTGGGTCTATTTTCACAATCACCCGGCTAACGACAGGCCAGAGGGATGGAAGACCGAGACTCCCCAAAGGCAATCAGAAAAAGAACGCTACGAAAGGATAAAGAGGGCCAATGGATATGAATGAACTCGTGAATGCCCTAAAGGAAAACACCGAGGAGATGCGGAGACTAAACCAACTTCTTGGGCCTGCAATTCGTGCAACTGACACGATTCAGGAGAAGCGTGATACTACCACTAAGTTGAGAGCAGGGATCAAAAAGCAACTAAACAAGCTCTATGCCGACCCTAATTGATTGTCTGTACGAGAATGTGAGAGTGAGGAAGCCTTGGTATGCAAGGCTGGTCGAGGGCCTAGTTCCATCTAAGCCACCCAAAAAGCACAAACATCATGAACCAAAGAAAGGATAAACATGGTTGAAGTAGAAAGCAAGCCTTGGTTTGAGATTGTCGAGAATATGGATAATGACGACTACCGGGCATATCCCGCTATCAGCAAATCCGACCTAGACAAAATCAACAGATCGATAGCCCATTGGAAAGCACCGAACTCTAGCCCTACACCAGAAATGAAAGAGGGATCTGCGTTTCATTGCTACGTACTTGAACCGTGGCATTTCAAAAACCGATACAAAGAAGCCCCGAAATTAACAAAAAATAGTGCCGCTGAAACCAAGTGGTTTGGAGCAATCGAAAACAAGGGTTTCCTCCCTATTACTAAAGATCAGCTATCCCGTTTTGAATGCATGGCAGACAATCTGTGGTCACATCCAAAGGCCAGTAGGCTTTTGAAACCACTTAACCCAGAATCCGTTGAAGTCAGCTATTTCTGGGAAACAGAAGTCTATATCAAAGATTCATTAAGATCAGGGAGCTTCCATACAATCAAATCCAAGTGTCGAGTTGACCACACAAATGCCTATGAAAATGTTTTGATTGACCTGAAGACCACTCAAGACGGGTCAAAAAACAATTTCCCGATGTCAGTTGCAAAATACCGTTACCACGTTCAGGCGGCGTGGTATCGAGAAGGGTTTTTTAGGACTCATGAGGTTGAGGAATATCCTGAGTTTGCATTCATTTGTGTTGAAAAAAAAGCCCCCTTCAATGTCAGCGTTTTAACCTTGGGCGAAAGGTCGCTTGCTCAGGGATCGTTGGAAGCAAAAGCTGATATCGCAGAATACGCCTTCTGGTTGAACGAACCTGAAGATCAACGTGTGGAAGGATACTCAGTTGATATTCAAGAAATAGAACTGCCTAATTGGGCATTCAAGGAGAACTAAAATGGACGGGAAAGAACTCACAGTAAAATTAAGCGATATGCAGACTAAATTCGGCAAAGCCCTACCAAGCTATTGCGGATTTAATCAAGAACACATGATTCGCACAGTTTTAACCGAAGTGCAGAAATCACAAAGCTTGATGAAATGCACCTTCAACTCAATCGCCCAATCAACCTTGGAAGCCTGCTCGTTGGGGCTTCTACCCAACTCAGTGCAGGGATTGGCGTATCTAGTCCCATTCGGGAATAAATGCCAACTCATTCCGGGCTATAAAGGTTTAATCAAATTAGCTATGCAGTCACCTCATGTCGATTCGGTCTCTGCTGAATGCGTTTTTGATACTGACAAAATCGATATTGGATTAGGTCTAAACCCTTATCTCACTCATGTCCCAAATTTCGCAAACCCAGAAAAGGGGAAGCTGGTCGGGGCCTATGCCGTGGCGAATATGAGCAATGGTAAGCCCGTTTTTAAGTATTTACCGAAGTGGCGCATTGATGAAATCAGAGCTAAAAGCAAGGCCGGTAAATCTGGCCCGTGGGTTACTGATTACGAATCTATGGCGCAGAAAACTGCCATCAAAGCCTTGATGAAAATCCTGCCTTTGGAAAGCGATAAGATCGAGCTTGCGGCCCTGAAATCCGAAGACGGCTCGGCAGGATTTAAGTACGACTTGGACGCAGATGGTTGGGAGTATGTCGATGGAGAAGAACAGGAAGATACGGGAGCCAAAAGGTTGAACGAAAAATTTTCGGGCGAATCTGATGAATCGAAACCGAAAAAGAGGAGAACCCCCAAAAAAGCAATCGAAAACTTGGAAAAATCCCATAAAGAAGTGACCTTGCTTGAGGTTGAGGGGGCTACCAATCTCAAGGGTTACGATCTTGCTGTCAGCCAGTTACGGGCAAGGCAACAAGACAAGAATGCACTGAAGAGTTTTTATCAAATCAATGAACCTGTTTGGGCTAAAGAACTCGGCCCGGATGCCAGTAATGAGTTAGGTGAAATCTATGATGACTTGGTTAACACATGACATGGCGAGAACATTGTTCGCCAATCATAAGGAGAGTAATTTCTGAGACAGGAACTGATGATATTAAACTGCTTAGAAAAAAACTGCGGGATGTTTATCCCTATGGCGAGAAAAAATACTGGCCTTACAAGGTATGGCTTTCAGAAATCAAAGACCAAATTCATGGGTATCATGGGAATACTCAAATCTATGAAGATCCACGCCAACTCAAACTTTTTTAATGAAAGTCCGTCAGTCCGTAGCATCGACTCACTCCATAGCTGGGTCTTTATACCTTTCCCCGGCACGAAAAGTTGGGCTAACCGAAACGCTTTCTGAACTCATAAGGCCAAGGTGGCTGACGGACAAATCACCGGGAAGATACCCGGAACAATGTTAACACTTGAGAAGTTCGCCTACACAGATAGGTGGTCGCATCGCCATAGCTGGTACAAATGTGATTGCGGTAACAGGAAACGGATAGCTGAATATAGTGTCAAAGTTAGAAAGACCATAAGTTGTGGATGTTGGGGTGAGAAATTAAGGAAAAACCCTGAGATCAACAAGGAAAAAGGACGGTTAGGAGGACGAGCAGTGAAAGCCAGGAAGCCAGAAATCAAAGGCAAGGTTTTGATACGTGATAATTACTCACGAAAAGGATGGCGGACGGCCCGTAAGAAGTGGGTCACACTTGAGGAATTGAGGCAAATCTATGCAGGCGAAATCCCAGACCCTTTTGCGTGAACAACGCCAGATTGAAACCGCCGCTTGGCGTGAGTCTGTCGGGAAGCTTCACAAATCAACTGTAAAAAACTCCCTGAAGGGGATTGCTTCCGTCAATAAAGACTCCCGTAAAGTCATGGCAGAAGGGGTGCGTGTTGTAGCCAACGAAGTGCGACTAAGGCGCAAGGCTAAGGTCGGTCTGCCTGCCAAAGTTTCTCCTTTCCTTATCGAGCATCGAATCAGCCCGGAAACTGCGGCCTATCTTGCCTTTAAACAAACTCTGGATCTACTAAGTCAGTCGACCACCCATTATTACGACCAGTTTTGCCGAAGAATCGGCGCAGTGATTGAGGATCACGCAAGGATGCAGGCATTCCAAGCCCAGAGTAAGAATCTCAACTACGCCACCCGCCGAGTCAACACACGCCGGGCCAATAGCCGTGACGCAAGAAGAAAAAATCTTATCAAAGCCGAGAAGATCGGAGGTCTTGTCTGGGATAGCTGGAACCTGAGAACCAAGCAGGAGGTTGGTCAGCTTATGGCGCACTGTATCCGAATCCGAACAGGACTCGTTGAGTTCCCGGTGGTTGGAACTGCGCCGAAGTTACGGAAGTACGCACGGCTGACTGAATCGGCAGTCGATTGGATGAAAGAACTCTTGCATGAAGATACCCGCAAGTCCTCCCTGACTCCACCAGCAGTGAAGGAACCGAGGAAATGGAAGGGGGTTTTCACTGGCGGGTACTACACCGATGCCCTCAAGTTCCCTGCGATTAAGCTTAATTCATCCAGGTATCTCAAGGATGCCAATGCAATAGAGCAACCCCGTGAATATGCCTGTCTCAATTCCCTGCAAAAAACCAAGTGGGCGGTCAATAACCGGCTTGCCGCAGTGATTCAGTATTGCCTGGAGGAGGATATAAAGATGGGAGGATTGCCCGGCCCGGAAGTTAGCCCCCCTGGAAGCCCCTTCCCTCAGAAGAAGAAAAAAAGTGAGATGAATGATGCCGAGTTGGAGGTGCTGAAAGAGTATTCACTTCACTCAAGACGGATCAGAGAACTCAACGCATCCAATCGATCTATACGCTTACACCTAGTCCGTTGTATGCAAGCCGCAAGAGCCTACGAGAACAAAGGCTTTCACTATGTTTATTACTCAGACTTCAGGGGCCGAAAGTATCCCAGTTATTCCCCGCTATCTCCGCAAGGCCCGGACTTCTCTAGGGCATTACTGCTATTCCACCGAGGGCTACCGATCCGATCCAAAGAATCCGAGATCCTATTTGCATCACACGGTGCAGGAATGTACGGCAACGACAAGGTGTCCCTCTTGGAGAGACACGAGTGGGTGCAAGAGAACGAGGATATCATTGTCAAAGCCGCCGAGTCTCCCCTTGAATGGAAGTGGTGGATTGAAGCCGACAAACCCTTTCAGTTCCTAGCCTTTTGCATGGAGTGGGAGCGTTATCAGATGGACAAGAAGGGCTTCAAGTCTCAGCTACCAATCCAGATGGATGGCAGTAACAACGGGCTTCAGCACTTTTCGGCCCTCATGCTTGACCCGGTGGGAGCGAGCCTGACCAACCTCATGCCTAGTGAGGTTCCACAGGACATTTATCAAGCGGTTGCTGATGAAGTGAACGAGCTAGTTCAAGCCGATGCCCAGAATGGACATTCCGTTGCAAAGGGCTGGCTTGAGTGGGGGGTGGATCGAAAGATATGCAAGCGACCCATCATGATTATTCCCTATGGCGGGACCAAGACTGCCATGCGCCAGTACGTTTCCGAGATGGTTGAGGATGGTCTTGCTTCAGGGAAGAAATATCCTTGGCAGGCAACAGGCCCCCGGCCTACCGGCTGGAAAGAAGCTGGCTACTTAGCTGACCATATTGACAAGGCGATCCAGAAGACCATGGGTTGTGCCAACCAAGTCATGGATTGGATACGGGATGCCGCACGGGAGTATGCACACAACGAGTTGCCACTAACATGGGAATCTCCAAGCGGGTTTAGAGTCCTTCAGAATTATCTCAAGGTGAACACAAGGCGAGTCATGACCCAGCTTGATGGGAACTTCATCGCAACCCGGATGCCTTACGAGACTGACGAAATCCAAACCCGCCGGGCAGTTCAGGGGTCCAGCCCCAACTTTGTACATAGTATCGATGCATCCCATTTGACCCACACTGTTCTCGATTGTGCTGACCAGAAGGTGAGCGACATGATGGTGATACACGACTGCTTCGGAGTCCATGCCGCCAATGCGGGGAAGCTCATGAAGACCCTGAAGAAGCAGTTTGTGCAGTTGCACCAACCTAATCTTCTGCATAATTTGAAGGAACAATTAGAATCCTATGGGCCAAGCTTACCCCCAGTTCCACTGCGAGGTGACTTAGATTTGAAACAGGTCTTGAAATCTAAATATCTATTCTCATGAAACCCATTCCACTTCAGAAATCTAACTTCAGAAGCAAGCTTGAGAAGCGTTACGCCGAGCTTCTGGATCTCCATGTTAAGTCTGGTGTTTTATTAGATGCACGGTACGAAGCAATCAAGCTACGGATAGGGGATAACGTACACTGGACACCTGACTTTTTCCTGACCTACCCAGACCGATTTGAGTTCCATGAAACCAAGGGGTTCCGAAGAACTTCAGCAATGGTGAAGATCAAGGTGGCGGCTCAAATGTATCCGCACTTCAGGTTCGTTCTTGTCGAAGCAGGAAAGAAAACAGGGGAATATATTTTTAAAGAATACAAGGCATACGAGGAAAAGTAATGGGTTTAATTTTAGAAAGAAAACTTAACGAGGAAATTATCATCTCATTGGACGGGATCGAGTTGGCTAGGTTTGCAATCGTCCGAAAGATGGGGCAACGCCGGTTCCACATTTTGATAGACGCACCTGAAAATGTTGCAATTACCAGAGGTCAGAGAATCAAACCCGAATTTGATAAACTTCCCAAAGTGGACAAAGAGAGATGAGACTAATTTCATAGTTATTCATAGTTCACTAACCAAAGGATCGGATGATGAGGGTGTCGAGTCTATGCGCTCACTGCACATGAGACAGGGGTGTGTGGATGTCGGTTATCATTTCATTATTCGGCGCAACGGAGTTACCGATACAGGGAGACCGCTTCATGCTCAAGGGAACCATTGCCCCCAAATCGATGAGAAGTCGATTGGAATATGCTTGATTGGAGGTGGCGATAAAAACAGGAAGGCTAAAGCCCCGGATTATAACATTCCTCAGATGGAGTCTCTTGCTTACATTTGTCTGTGTCTAGTGAGGATATACCCTGAAGCCGAGATCGTTGGTCACAATCGGTTTAGTCCAGATAGTCGTTGCCCTGTCTTCAATATTCCAGATTGGTGGGCCGAAGTTTCTTATGAATTAAAACAACTAAACAAAACCATTCATGCCGATCAATTTCCCCTCTTTCAAGAACTACAAAAGGAAGACTGAAACCGTGAAAAAAGTTGATTTACCCGGCAGAGATTGGGGGATTCAGGAGCATCTAATGCATGAATTAAAACGCCTTTATCCCGACCAATCTCCTAACCTTGAATTGGAAATGAAAGAGGTTTGGTATCGTGCCGGTCAGGTCTCAGTAGTTCGCAAACTTGAACAGATGCAAAAGGATTAATATGGCTTCAGCAACGGCAATAGCGACAGGTGCGCTTGCCTTGTACAGTATTTATTCAGGCGAAGAAGGTCGCCGGGAACAGCAGAGACAAGCCAGTAAGGCAAGAAAACGCCAAGAAAAACTTCAGGCACAGCAAGAGAAAATGTCTGCGTCACAACAGGCTGATAGCAATATCGATCTCAGGAATGAGCAACTCACTGGCAACTTCCAAACACCCTACCTAAAAACCACGGGGCAACCTAAAGGTAACAGGGACCGATTGATTCGGCCTAATCTATCTCCCCGCAAGTCCTTGATGTTGGGCCATAGCCGTGGATTCCAGCCCGGTTATAAAAAAGAAACTACATGAACGACCTTTGGGTTTTAGAAATTCTAAGACCCAACCCTTTCTATACAAAAACCTCTCTGGTTTGTGATTGTGGAGTTGACCAGGAGGAGGGACTTGCATTAATAAACGCCAGAGAAGCAAAACTTTTAAGAGATGCGGGTGGTTCTGCAAGACCAGTCCCCGGCACTATCGGGTTAGGCCCACAAGGAGATGCCCTTCGGAGTTATAAGGTTGCTGATGAGATGAACCCCCTTCTTATGGGGTTGCCAGGGAATACAGGAGGGACTGAAGGTGCATCTACGAATATTGGTTCGGGGGGTGGAGGTGGAGGAAACGATCAACATCTGGAAAACTACGCAAGTTTAAGTAAAGGAAACCCCTGGACTGTTTCATCCTCAAGGACGAAGGGTGACGGGGAGCAGGTGAAAGTTAAGGGTCCGGGATATCCTCCAGAGGGGAGGTGGATTCCCAGGTACGAATATACATATAAAATTGGTCAGCATACAAAAAAAATCGATGCCGGTCAGGTCTATGCAGACGGAAGTTATTACACCCCTGGGACCAAAGAATATGATAAAAAATTCCGAAGTGACGGGGAGTTCAATGCTGATAAATCACAGTTTTTCGACAAGGATACAGGATCATGGGTATCCGTTAACGAGGGGATAACCCACACGGCATCGGGTCATGTATACAGTGATGGTCAGTGGCACAAACCCGGGTCTGCGGGGGCCATCAAAGGCCAAGACAAAGCAACCCTTTCAGATGTAGAGTATGGTAACAAATATCGGGTAACGGGAACTGAAAATGAAAAAGGCGATATCTGGGGAGAGGATGATACATGGATTGAGTTTGGATCGGAAGGATACGATAAGCTAACCCTTTCAGATGCAGATTATGCAGACAAATATCGGCCCATCGGGACCACCGAGAATGGTAAAGAATGGACCGATTCAGGTTGGAAAGAAGTCTTTTATGATGAACTGGGCGAAAAGTATTACAGTCAGGCCGAAGTCGATGCCGCAAATACAGAGTATCAAGAGCTATTGGATGAGACCCGTCCAGACAAAGAGATCGACCTAGATGACCCAAATAAAGCATGGGATAAAAGCACAGGGACATGGAAAGAGTATTTTGAAGATATGGAAGGAGGTGTCCATTTCTCCTTAACGGAAGCAAACCAAGCCAGTGAAGGCGTAACCAGGAAGGGTGGTCAAGAGGTTTATACAAATGGTGAGTGGGTCAGCATTTGGACTGACGCAGGTGCAAAAGCCGCAGGCATCAAGAGGGGTGAAACACTAGCAGGAATTGATGGTACGGAAAAAACAGGCATCGTCTTTGATGGTGAGAAGTGGGTCAATGTTAATTCTTTAGAAGGGGCTGGCGTATTAGATACATTAAGTGATGGTTCAAAATATCGAGGTAAAGAGGATTTCGAATCAGGAATTAAAAAATACCATCCTAAAACTCCCTTTGGCTATACAGATTGGGGGGATAACGACGGTTCAAATTGGTACGGCTGGTACACAGATGAAGAATGGGAAGGTCTCCTTCTGGGACAAGAGGAGGATGTTCTAAAAGAGGGGATAGGTGAAATTGACATTGATGAAGATGAGAAGGCGGCTTATGACGAGTTGTGGAATGCGTCAGGAGAAGAGGACGATGACGAACTAACTGATGAAGAAAAGATAGGTGCTTTACTGGATGAACCCGACCAGCCGGGGGGAGGGGAAGATGAGAAGCCACCACCACCAGAGGAACCACCACCAGTAGTACCACCACCAGAGGAACCACCTCCAGTAGTACCACCTCCAGAGGAGCCACCACCAGAGGAGCCACCACCAGAGGAGCCACCACCAGAGGAGCCACCACCAGAGGAGCCACCACCAGAGGAACCACCACCAGAGGAACCACCACCAGAGGAACCGCCTCCAGAGGAACCGCCTCCAGAGGAACCGCCTCCAGAGGAACCACCTCCAGAGGAACCACCTCCAGAGGAACCGCCTCCAGAGGAACCGCCTCCAGTAGTACCACCAGGCGACCACGAGGATGATTTACCCCCAGACGAAGGGATAACAGGACCGGGGACGGGCGGGGACGCTGATAATGATGATTGGGGGGAGGAGGACGATGACGATGATGATGATGATGACGATGATGATGATGACGATGATGATGATGATGACGATGATGTAGATTTAACAGATGACGGTTTAGGAGAAGTTGAAGGCGATGACGATGATGACGATGATGACGATGATGATGATGATGATGATGACGATGACGATGATGACGATGATGACGATGATGACGATGATGACGATGATGACGATGACGATGATGACGATGATGATGACGATGACGATGATGACGATGACGATGATGATGGGTCCAAGTTCACAGGCCCAATAGGGGAAGCAGAATTCATCGGCCCGTACCTCAGAACTCAAGCAGAATTATCCAAACCAAAAAAAGTTAAACGAAAGACTTTATCACCACGGCGGGGGGTTGCTCTCAACCCGAACTACATAACCACAACCGGCTTAAATATAGGAATTAGGAAGTGACAGAAGAAGACTTATCTATCAGAGCTAAATACGAACTGGCGGCGACCCACCGGCTATCGTTTCTGGAACGAGCCAGAAAGTGTGCAGAACTAACCATTCCCAGCCTCTACCCCAAAGAGGGTTCTAGTGTTTCGACATCCTTCCCGACACCTTATCAGTCTTTGGGTGCAAGAGGGGTCAATCATCTCGCCGCCAAGCTTCTGCTCACTCTGTTGCCACCAAACGCCCCCTTTTTTAAGCTTACGCTGAACTCCCAAGCTCAGTCAGAACTCGGTCCTGAAACAACCAAGGGCGCAATTGACGAAGCAATGAACTCCGCAGAGCGTTCCGTGATGCGTGAGATTGAAAACTCTGCAACCAGAGTTCAGGCATTTGAAGCATTGAAGCATCTGATTGTAGCAGGGAACGTACTTATGTGCTGGCCTGACCCAGACAAAGGCAGAATGCGTGTCTATCCATTAGACCGATACTGTGTTTATAGGGATTTTGAAGGCAACATCAGTGAGATCATTATCCGTGAAACACTATCGCCTTTGATGCTCCCAGAGTCAGCCAAGGGCTTGGTTCCTAAAGAGTCCAATGTCTCTGATGACCCGGATCGTGAGATAGATTTATTCACTTGCGTTAAGCATGAGGAAGAAGGGGGGTGGTCTGTTTATCAAGAAATTGAGGGGAACACTGTGCCGGGATCACAGGGATTCTACCCAGAAAACAAGACCCTCCCGTGGTTGCCACTAAGATACGACTTTGTAGACGGCGAGGACTATGGGCGTGGGCATATAGAGCAGTATTACGGTGACCTCAAAAGCTTGGAACAACTAACCAAGGCCATCGTTGAGGGATCTGCCGCCGCATCGAAAGTGTTATTCTTGGTGTCTCCTAACGGGATGACCTCTGAACAGGATCTTGCGGAAGTTCCTAACGGGGGCATTATTCCGGGCAATGCACAGGATGTGAGTGTATTGCAGATGGAAAAGTTCAACGACTTTAAGATTGCAGACATCACCATTCAGAAAATATCGGAACGACTGAGCTATAGCTTCATGCTCAACTCTGCAATTCGGCGTGATGCCGAGCGTGTCACTGCGGAGGAAATCCGATTTATGGCACAGGAACTGGAATCAAGTCTTGGAGGTGTGTTCTCCTTGCTCTCAACCAGTTTCCAGCTTCCACTAGTCAGGATCATCTTGGACAAACTTGGGTCCAAAGGGGAACTTCCCCCACTTGATGATGAGACTGTTCAACCTCAGATCGTGGCGGGCCTAGAAGGGCTAGGTCGAAATGACGATCTGAACCGATTAACTGAGTTCTTGAACGACATTAATCTTGTCTCACAATCGCAGGGTATTCAGGCCGAGATGAATCTTGGCGAGATCATCAAGCGTGTTGGTGCGGCAAGAGGAATTGAAATGAAGGGCATGGTTAAGACGGACGAGCAGAAACAAAAGGAGAAACAAGCATCTGAAGAAAGAAAGAAACAAGAACAGTTCTTTGAGCTTCTTAAAACGGCATCACCTGAAATCATCAAGCAGTTTGGCAGTCAATTCGGCGGCGAGCAGGGGATGGAAGGAATGATGCCTTCACCGAACCAACTAAGTTAATATGCCAGAAGTCCAAACCACTCCAACGCAAGCCCCTGAATCTCAGGAATACATCAATGAAATGGTCACAAAGTCCGATGCACAGGAACAACCTCCTGAAAGGCTGGACGGGCAGATAACAGAGAAAGAAAGACCCGATTGGTTGCCAGAAAAATTTAAGAGTGCCGAGGATATGGCGAAAGCCTATTCAAAGCTTGAGTCAAAAATGGGTTCCCAAACCCAGATAGACCCCCCACAGGCCCCCGTAGGTGAGTTTACCGAGAAACAGGCTACGGAGATGATGACCGAGAAGGGGTTGGATTATCAAAAATACCAAAAAGAGTTCTCAACTAATGGTGAACTCTCTCATGATTCTTATAGAGAATTAGCCGAAAGCGGTCTTCCGAGGGAGATGGTGGATGGCTATATTAAAGGCCAGCATTCGATGGTCGAGCAGGCCCGTGAAGACGGCTTCAAAATTGCCGGTGGCGAAAAACAGTTCAACGCAATGATGGATTGGGCAGAAAAGCATCTTTCCCCTGCTGAGATTGAACAGTATAATAGTATGCTTTCAAACGATGCGGAGAAGAATCAATTTGCTATGAAATCACTGGCGGCATTGTGGCGACAGAATAACGGGCAAGCACCAAATTTAATTTCTGGAAAGCGTAACAGCAAAGCGGCTTCAAGCTACCGTTCTTGGGAGCAAATCAGCGAGGCAATGCGAGATCCAAGGTATCAAAACGATCCTGCTTATCGTCATGCTGTTGAGCGCAAGGTTATGCGATCCAACCTACCGGGGTAATTCACTTCCAAGCAAACAAAAGCACAGTCTGACCCTCTGCGGAGGATAATCCTATTGTAGCCGAGTGACCAAGGAAGGCGTTTTAAACCGTCTTTTTAATCACAAACCATAGGATTATATATGGCTGATGCAACTGTATCTCGTCTAGGTCTCGTCAATAATACGGGAACTGGATATCTAGATTTGTTTTTGAAGGTTTTCAGCGGAGAAGTGTTAACAACCTTCGATGAAATAAACCTCATGAAGCCCCTGCACATGAACCGAACCATCAGTTCGGGGAAATCTGCACAATTCCCGGTTTTAGGTACGAGTTCGGCGAGTTACCATGATCCGGGAACGGAAATTGTCGGGACCGCCATCAAGCACAATGAACGGAATGTTCATATTGATGGTCTTCTCATCTCTCATGTCTTCATCTCCAACATTGATGAGGCAGTAAACCACTACGATGTTCGTGGCCCATATGCCCACCAGCTAGGTCAGGCTCTTGCGAATAAATTCGACAAGAATTGTCTGATTCAGGCGTATAACGGGGGCGGTCAAACTACGACCATCACAGGCGGGAAACCTTCTGTGGCTAACCAAGTTGTGATCACTAACTCTAATGTTAGTGGTGCAACTGGTGGGACGTATCTTGCGGAAGCAGTCTTCTCAATTGCCCAGAAGATGGACGAAAACGATGTGCCTGAAAACGAAAGGTATGTTGTCCTTCGGCCTATTCACTATTACAAAATGGTTCAGGATACCAAAGCAATCAATCGAGATTGGGGAGGTGCTGGGTCATACGCAGATGGTGAAGTTCTTAGGATTGCTGGGGTCACTGTCCTGAAGTCGAATCATTTACCGGCTTTGGCAAACGTGACTTCCCACGATACCAATATGATCCAAACCTCTAATAGTTATATTGGAGATTTTAGGAAGGTTATTGGTGTCGGATTCCATAAATCAGCAATTGGAACTGTTCAACTGATGGGCCTCAAAGTTGAGAGCGAGTATGATATCAGAAGGCAGGGACATTTGATGGTGGCGAAGTTCGCACTTGGAACCAACTGGCTCCGTCCTGAGTCTTGTTATCAGTTGAATTACGGCACCAATATCACCGATGGCGTTGTAATTTAACCTTTTTAGGGGGCTTCGGCCCCCTTTTACCCTCCTTACACACAATCAAATGCCTACAGTAGTCGAGAACCCTAAACTGGAAGCAGTGAATGTCATGCTTTCGGTAATCGGGGAGGCCCCGGTCAACAGTTTAAAGTCAGGTCTGGCAGATGCAGAAGCGGCAGAGAGGATCTTGAATAGGGTGAACAAGGAAGTGCAGACCGAGGGCTGGACTTTCAACACACTCAGGGAATACCCGCTCATCCCCGATTCAACCGGGAAAATCATTCTTCCCTCCAACACTCTGAAGCTAACATGCGTTGGAACCTCAAGGGATTACCCTTTAGTACAGAGGGGTTTGCGGCTTTATAACTACGAGAAACACAATTACTCCATCGGGGATTACTACGATGAGGTGAAAGTGGACTTGGTTGAGGAGATTGATTTCAACGATGACCCGACTGAAGAAAATAATTCCCTTCCTGAATATGCCCGGCGATATGTTGCTGTCAGAGCGTCAAGGGTGTTCATCGGGAGATATCTGGGTTCACAGGAAATTTACGGCTTCAGTGAAAAAGACGAAGCACTGGCACGGGTAGGAATGAAACAGGCCGAGGGGCTTGTTGCTAAACGGAGTATATTCGACCATTTCCCCCGTGGGGAATACAACCTTCATGAAGCATATCACAGGTTAATCTAGTGGCTTTAATCAACGATAGTTTCCCTAATTTTTCTGACGGGGTTTCGCAGCAACCTATGGTTTTGCGTCTTCCCACTCAGGGGGATGCCCAAGAAAATGCGATTAGCGACCCGGCACAGGGGTTAAGCAAACGACCGTGTACAGAACATCTTGCCAAGGTGGGTGATGTCGCTACTGCCAACTCGTTTGGTTCAACCATTATCCGTTCTTCGACAGAAGCTTATTTTCTACTTATCAGACCAGACCAACCCCCTACAATTTTCGATACTTCTGATGGGTCGGTTGTCCCGGTCAACATCTCTGAACCAGATGACCATGCCATCACTTCACTTATTGTAACCGTTGAACCAGACAATCACGGCGTAATTACCACACCATCAGCACATGGATTAGGCGTAGGGGAGAAGATACAGGTAAACTCTGCGGAAGTGACCAGCGGGACCAATTATTATAATGGGGAATTCACCACCATTACTGGGACGACAGGAACAACCATTAAATACGAGATGGCAGGGTCACCCTCTGTCAATGCTTCAGGTTCTCCAACGTATGCCAAGGTTTACACAACTGGAACCGATTACGACAATATTTGTGATTATGTAAAGGATTCAACCCCGGAGACCAACATTCGTATTGTTTCTATTGCAGACGAAACCTTCGTCCTCAATAAAACCAAAGAAGTCGAGAAGTCTAGCACTGTCACCACCACCCGAGATTTTTATGAAGCGGCAGTCTGGGTCAGGATTGGAGATTGGGGAACGACTTACACAATTACATTTCAGGGAGATGAAAAATTTTCCCATTCAGTTAAAAGCACAGATGACTATGCAGATGCTGACAGTATCAAAGAGTCTGATACCACAACAAGGGAAATCACGGCACAACTCGTAAAAGCCTTAAATAACAATGCAACCCCGACTTATACCAATGGGGAAGTAAGCTTTACTGTCACCCATTCAGTTGATGGAGCCGTCAGCCCTGCGATCACCGCATATCATCGTGAAGAAGAAAGTGTTATTTACTTTAAGACCGCAAACCGTGACACCGACTTTGAAATAGAAGCAAAGGATTCTAAGGACTTTGGACACATGAGGGTCTTTAAGGAGAGAACCCCAAAATTTGCCAATCTCCCGACCAAAGGCCCGACTGCAATGAACGGGTTTGAGATCAAGGTCGCCGGTGATTTTACGAAGAACCAGGATGATTATTATGTGCGAGCCGTTTATAACGATTCCACCAAGGAAATCACCTATGAAGAATGCGCCCTTGATAACACCACCCACCAGTTTGATGCATCCACGTTGCCACGCAGGTTGGTGCGTAACAGTGATGGATCTTATTCACTGAAATTAACAAACTGGGATGCCAGAGTAGTGGGTGATGAGGAGACTAATCCTTATCCCGATTTCATTGATAGCACTTTAACTGAAATATTTTACCACCAAGGCAGGCTTGGGATTCTAAGTGAAGAAACCCTGTATCTTAGTGAAACCAACAAATCGACAAACTTCTGGCTGACAACTGTTCTCTCTAGTCTCGACACTCAGGCCATTTCCCTCTCATCAGCCGGTTCTGAAATCAGCAATCTTGAATATGCAATCCCGCATAATGAGAATCTTATTCTGTTCGCCAAACTGCAACAGTTGGCACTTCGTTCAGAATCGGTCCTCACTACCAAGTCGGCGGCAATCAAAACAGTCACCACCTTTGAAACTTCGATAAAGGCGGCCCCCACAAGTTCCGGGCGTTTCATATTCTTTTCAGAGAAGAAGGGAGGACATACCGGCATTCGTGAATATTACGTTGACAGCACCACCAACACGATGGATGCCCAAGCGATCACGATGCACGTTAATAAATACATCCCCGGTGAAGCCACTCAGTTGTTAACAAGCTCCAATGTGGATCTGCTTCTAGTCAGAACGGATGATACTTCTTCAGATGATGTGATCTTTGTTTATCGCTACACATGGGTCGGGTCAACGAAAGTGCAGGCATCATGGTCTCAGTGGAAGTTTGACGGGAAAATAAGGGCTATGGGCTTTGTCGAAGCAGATTTAATATTGGTTGTTGAAAGGACAGTAGGGGGGACAACCCGGAGCTATATCGAAAAGATGAATTTGGGTCGAGACAGTGCAGAAGCCGAGACAGATATGGAATCTGCCATTCTATTAGACCGGCGGGTGAAGCTGACCAGCAACTCCGCATACACCAACTTCAACACTACTTATTATTTAGATGCAGGTTCTGGGAATGCGGATTTGGTTTATGTTGATAAATACGGCGATTCCAAAACAGCAACAGAAATAGCCGCAATGACCCTCTCTAGTAGTAACCCGTTGTGGGCAGGGACAAGGTATGACTTCCTTTATCGTTTCAGTGAGCCGGTGGTTCGTGTCGCAGAGGGGCAGGCCGCAACTACAGCAGGAAGGATTCAACTTCGCTCCATGTCAGTTAACTATGCAAACACGGGGTTTTTTAAGGTCATTATCAAACCACAGGGTCATGATGTTTTAGACGGGTCAACTGCCGTCAGAAGCACCAACACCCACGTAATGAATGGAAGGCTTGTGTCACAGAAGGAAAACCAAACTGATAAATCACCTATTGTCTCAGGGACTTTCAGGTTTCCTGTTTACTCCGTTTCCACCGGCGTTCAGGTCGAAATCCAATCTGATAACCATCTGCCTTGCAGTTTTCAGGGTGGAGAGTGGGAAGCGCAGTTTCATAGGCGCACAAGGAGGATCTGATGTGTGGATATATTGGAGGTGCGCTGGCGTTAGCCAATATTTACGGGGCTGAACAGGAATATGCGTGGAATGTTGATGTCCAAAACCGCAAATATGCACAGAGAGAGCGTGAACTTGCCCATAAAGCAGAAATGGCGGGTAAAACTGCCGCATCTAAGATGCTCCGGGCTAAGTTGGAAACCGAAAGAGAGAGAGAAAAGCTTAGTGAAGCACAATTAGAATTAATTATACAGTTGATGCAGGAGCAGTCTACGGCTGATGCAGAAGCATTCGCCAAAGGGAAGAAAGGCCAGAGCGTAGATGCGACCAAACGACAGTTGACCAGTGCGAACCTGAGAGAATTGACCAAAGTAAAGGGTGGTATTGAAGATTTAAGACTCTATCTGTCTCAGCAGATTTCAGACACAACAGAAGAATGGAAGTACAACCTTGATTCAGTCGATCTCGCCCTAGAAGGGGCCAAGCTAGAGAAGGAGGAAGCAATTGGTGATTACGATCTGGTCCGTGTGGGACATCTGGTGTCACTGGCACAGGGATATATCACTGATAAACAGTTGGGAGATGAGTGGAAGATGCCAGATTGGTTTAAAGGCAAGCCTAGTCCTACTCCACAACAGGATGCTATGGCAAGACGATACTGGAAGCCTAAAAGCAGAACTAATATTAGACTGAGTAGAAATACCGATCCACTTTATAGACATAAGACAGGTAAACCATAATGGCAACACGAGGGCAATTACTGAGAAGCTACATCTCTCAGTTTGGTGAAATCCTGGTAACAAACCGTAAGCTTGAGGTTGAAGCAGGAATCAACCGGGTTCAGGAACAGGTTGCCAAAGGATTGGTTACGCCCCCAACAGACGAGCCGCTTAAAGACAATCGGTTGTATAAAAGCGCATGGCGTGACGCACGGGCCGAGAACATGGGCCGGGAAGCTGGTCGGTCACTGATGGATGGTCTACCGGCGATGATTGCCGAAACCATGCAAGACTACCGATACGACCAAGAAGGTGAGACTCCATCTGAAAGAATGACCTACATGGTAGACGAGTGGTGGTCGAAGCATAAACGTAATGTCGGCTTTGGAGACCTGTCGGTTAACCCGAATTACACGAAACAGTGGGAAGCCTACAAGACACGGGCTTATGGGGCATTACGGGATGTTGTCCAGACTGAGACAACGAAACAGGCGTTGAATGAAGCCAGAGGGGTGATCCAGACAAGGCTGGGGGGATTGGTTACAACTATCGGCCCCGGAGACTTTGATGCGAAATCGGTGAATTCCGAATCTTACCAAGCAATTCGTGATGAGCTTGTCGGGATGAACTACCCCTTGATACGATCCCAGATTGAGGGACTGCTTCATGATGAAGTGGTTTCCAATAATATGGACACCCTTTCTGACCCCGGTAGTACCCAAGACCAATGGCTTGAATCACTTACCAGAATACAGTCACTGGATGAGAAGGGCTTTGCTGACAACGGGATGTCACTAAGCGAGATTATAACAGGATCAAAAAGCCCTGAAAGCGAAGCATCGACTAGGGCATTAAGAGCGTTTAATGCTCGGATGGAAGGACAAAAAAAGTCTCTCAACTCTCAAAACAAGACATCCCAAGATCGAGTATATAGGGAGTTGATGGCTTTAAGTGATGCGGAGTTCGCCCAAGTATCTAGGGGTTTTATCGCCCGAAATGCACCAGCAGGAAACATAAAAACCCTTTTAGATCGTTGGGATAAGGTCAGAAAGAAAGACCCCATAAAACTGAATCCGGGGATGAATTCTGAAAAGGAATGGATTTACAACAAGATTAGTGGGTATTCGTCTGAAATGGATCTTTGGAGTGAACTGAAACAAGACCCGGTGCTTGGCCTTGAGGAGAACGAGGAACATGCAAGGGCAGTAGTCCAAGCATTTCAAACTCAAAAGCAAGACCGGGAAGAAAAGAGACAGGCACAAGAACTGGTTCAAAGGCAACGAGACCGGGCAGACAGTATTACACCGGCTCAACTTCTGAACCCGGAGTATGATGTCATTAATGTTTTAAAGCAGGCAGATAACGGTAAGGGGATTTTACCAAGAGATGAGGTTTATTTAAGAAGCCTTGCCAGCATTCTCAAGAAGAACAAAATCAAACGGGAAACCATTGAACAGAATGTCGAGTTCATAGGCTTTCTTGAGCGTGGGGATGATCTTAGAACACTTGAAAAGGCTGAATTGGAAAAGCAGATGATTGCGGCAAAGTTAACAAAAGATCAGAGGAAAGATGTGTTGGCTCACAGAAAAGTCTTTGTTGCTCAAAACAAGCTGGATGATGAAACAGCTAAAAACCTAGAAGCTATTCTACTAAGGAGAGAAGGTCGGAATTCTTTTGGTTATATGGATTTTATGTCGCTCAACTTTGGGGTTCAGTTGGCACAAGCGGCACTTACATACAAATTTAAAAAAGAAGATGTAAATTATCTAAAAGAGAAGTCTAAACGCCTGAAAGAGCTTGAAAAGAAGCACAAAGAACATGGGGCATGGCAGAAGTTTATCGGGATGGTGGATGATCCTAACTTGTGGAAGAAGACGAATTCTGTGTTTCTGGAAGCAATCAAGCCTTTTGATAAGGAGATGAAAACAGAGATAAAGAGTATTCGTGATAAGCAAATGGCATCCAATACAAGTGACGAGCAACAACGTGCTTCACAATTAACGAGAGAAGCGGCACAGACAGAATGGGCAAGACTTAGCCTGCTAGAGAATAAAGAAAAACTTTTAGGACTTGACCTCACCAAGCTTGATCCCACTGATCCACTTCTTGCAGATGAAGGCAGTGTCTTTTACGACAGACTTGTAGAACTCAAGCGCACATACCAGAAGTCCGACAATGATGCCACTGGGAAAGTCAAAAGTGAACGTGCAAGGCGCACAATGTCAGAGCTTACCGGGGAAAGTGAAATATCTAAGACCCTTTTGTTACTGACGAATCTAACTCCTGAGTGGGCATTAGCCAATAACATCTCCAACGATCAGCTTGGGGAATTGGAAAGTAGGCAAGAACAGGTCAGAGGGAATTATGACGAAGAAAGCTTAAAAATATTAGGTGAAGACAATTCAAAAATTGAATTAGTACGAATACAAGAACTCCCAGATGACGAAATCCTCGCAATTAAAGTTTCTGAGAATCCCTTACTCACATCCAAGTCTGACCAACAAAAGGTTTTAGATATTCAACGATCAATTGCTCTTAGAAATAAGCAGATCGAAGCTGAATCCCTGAAGGAAACCAGATCCCACTGGCACAAGACCTTAATGGATAAGAACAACCGGGATTTGTTGATGCTGACCGATGAGGAAACCCTTGTGAAACTCTTGGGCGATACAACTCCTGAATTAGCAGAGGTTCGGGCCGCTAAGAGAGAAGAGGAATACATCCGAAGTCTTAATGAAACAGTTCGTCCATATGAAAGAAAGAAATACACCTACCTTAGAGACCCAGAACTAGCTAATCATAGTATTGATAAAATTCAAAAGGACTTTCCTGAACACATTGAGGGTAATGCTGAAAGACAGAAAGTGGTTCTTGACGAGCAAACCCGACAGATACAGGAAAAAAAGAGTGATAAACAGGCAGAGGATAAGGCTAAAAAAGACAAGGAACCGTCTAGGTTGAGGATAGATTACGAAAAGCAGTTTACAAAAATAATCGTGAATCCTAATTTGACCCGTAGCCAAATAATCTCACAGCTCACTTCATTAAAAACTAAGGTTGATGGAAGTAGCGATGATTTGACAAACACGCATTTTATTCCTCTTAACGACAAAATCAGTAACTTACTAAAACAAATCAATAACGAAGATCCCCAATATTCAAAAGTATGGAGACCGCTTGTCACCAAGCTTTTTCATGAACGAGTTAGATACACTTTTGAAGATTATGTCTTTTACAACACCCAAGGAGGTGATTCGACTTTAACCAACAGGTTGCGTGTTGACCGGCAGAGAGCGGCTGATTCTGAAGTTCTGCATAGGCACATGATGGAACAATTCAGGCAGAATGGTGAACAATGGGGCTTGGATGATGTCGAGAAATATCTTTATGACTTTCTCGGCCCATTTGCCAAAGAAGTAGAAACCCGACTAACAACCCTTACAGGCTTAGAGGGAAATGCCGATTCAATGCTTGATATCAAGAGGCTTTCACCAACAAACCAAATGCAGTTAGACCGGCTTACCAACCCTTCATCTATAAAAGCAGGGAAATTAATACTAAGAGGACGGGTAGAAGAACAACCCATCACTGAATAAACATGGATACCTATTTAGAAGATTCTATTTTTGACGGAAGGTTCAACGAAGAAGAAGCCAGAGAGGTGCAAACCCAGTTGCTCCGAACCGGGATGACTCTCCCTGAAGTGGATGGCGATTATGATGAATTTATAGACCGATTAGCAAGGGCCGACCAGAGAGAGCAGGATCAGAAAGCCGGTAAGTCCGACATGGAAATGTGGCTTGGTGGGTTAGACGCAGGATGGAAAAGCCAAGCAATCGGCGGGGCCATTGACGGTATGAATGAGATTAGTACCTTCTTAACCGAAACCCTTCAGTTTGGCGAAAGCTACGATAAATCTTGGCGAGCCGCCATTGTACTGCATTATATGGGTTTTAAAAATCCCGAAATCTACCGGCGGCTCAAGATGGAAGGCAATATCTTTGACACCATAGGAAATGTTTTACAAGTTGCGCCACAGGTTCAGCCGAGGAATCTGCTTGGCGACCCCATAGAGCGGATGGATCTGAGCTTAGACTTGCCCACAACTGAGCGTGAGGAAGGATTTGTTAATAATGCAGTTCGTGGGATATCCCAGTTTGTCACAGGGCAAGTAGCCGTAAATGCTTTGGGTGGGCCGGTTGGCGGGGCTATGACATTAAACCGAGGTCTTACAGAAGGCGCAGTCACTTCCGCAACCGCATTCAACCCCGGAGATGGGAACCTTGCTGATTTTTTTCAGACATTGGGTATCGATAACATGGTTGTTGATTATCTCAGCACCAGCAATAAAGAAGAAGAATCAAACTTTGAAAAAAGGATTAAGAACGGAGTCATAGATGCCGGTTTTGGCATGGCAGTTCATTGGGTCATGGCTGGTCTTAAAGGGATTAAGTCCGGGGTAATGCAATTTACTGAAGATGTTCTTGAACCCGCTTCCAAGGCATCGGGGCTGGATGATGAGTCGGTTACGGCACTGAGTAAGCCCAAGGCTGAAAAACCTGAAGGCCCGACTATGGGGGAATCCACTCAGGAATCAGTTGAGCGTACTGCACAGCAAATGGAAGAGGTTCGTCCTGAAACCTTAATCACCATAGATGATGAAGCCTTTGATAACTTCATTTATATGCGTGAAAACATCCCGGACCAGCAATTAACCAGTGAAAAAGGAAACCCTGTTCCTTGGTGGGATAACTCCGATGAGTTAAGCCGGCAAGTCAGGCAGGACGGGGGAATTACTGTCAACTGGAATTACATCAATTCCACAGACGAAGCAAAGCAGGCGGCTACACAAATGGAAGTTGCCATTTATGAAATATTACAGAAAGCCAGAGGTAAAAGCACATGGGCCGATGATGCTGAGGTTGCAAAACGCCTGAATCTGATGCCTGAACAGATGCAAAGAATCCCTGGAAGACTTCAGCAGATTCGTCATGAAATCTATGCAGGTAGATTACTCCAAGTATCGGCCTTTGAAAGATTGGTCGATTTGGTTAATGCCTACAGCACTTCCCGGTCTGCGGTGGATCTTGATGCCGTTTACAGGCACTTCGCAATAACAAGTTCCATGTCAGAGTGGCTTGCAGGAGCAAAATCCGAGGGTGGTCGCTTACTGCAATCCTTACAGATGCCGGTGCAATCCAGTTCCGCAGGAATGGCAAAGCTTCAGACTTACATCAATTCTTATGGTGGACAGGAAGGGATAGATACTCTTATCAGCCTTGTACATGGAATCAACCGGGACCGCAAGTATGGCCCGGCAGGGCGTTGGTTGGATGTTTTGGATGCTTGGGGAAGTGAGTTTGTAAAAGGTTTGAACTGGACGAAAGAGCTAGTTGTGGACACCGCAGTTCAAGGCATGATTTCTTCCACGATTACTCTGGGAAGGAACTTGTTTGGTAACACTTATATGGTAGCAGACAAAATCGCCAGAACAGGATTCAGTGAAGCTGTGTCTCCCCTTGTTGGTGGATCTTCTGAGAAATACGAAACAGCACAGATGATATACGGAGCCTTAAAAGTCCTTCCTGACGCGCTGCTTCGATCCACGGTTGCCATGATTACCGACAAGCCGCAGTCCAAGCTTTTCAGAAGCGAGTTTTATAAATCCAGCCTTGAAGGAAACTTGAATGTAAGCGGAGATACGCTGATTTCTGACGGATTACGATTTTTAAACAAGTCCATCTATCTGCCGGGCCGAATTAACATGACTCAAGACGAGTTCTTCCGTTCTATGAATCTCAGCATGGAACGTCAGAGGCTTTCACACCGCTATGCTCTAAGGGCTTCTAATGACGGAATCTTGCCGTACCGTCAAGCAATGAACGATCTGCTTTCCAAGAACCCGGAGTCTCCGATGCGGATTCATTACCAAGACATGAGCAAGCGCATGGCTCAGGAAGCATCGGATCAAATCTTTGCAACTCCTGTCGGGACCAAACCTTCATGGTTTAAAGTCGGTGGTGGCAAACAGTTGGCAGTATGGTTGAACGAACTCAGGAATGAACCTACCGGGATAGGCCGACTGATGTTCCCGTTTTATGGAACTGTAATCAATATTGACCGCAGTGCGCTTGCCCGGATTCCGGGGGCCAATCTTCTTATAAAAGAATCAGTAGATAAAATCTTAGGAAGAAGCGGGAGAGATGCCCAAATAGATGCAGTTGGTAAGTTGTTTGTTGGAACTGGCATTGCGACTTATGCGTGGGAGCAGATGGAAAGTGACGAGATGACTGCCGGGTTCCCGCCCCCACTGGAAGCAGATGAAAACCCGATAGAACATCCGTATTTTGTTCCTTCCAGAAAATATTTACAGGATTCTTCTTGGAGACCTTACGCCTTGGTTTCTGAAGAAGGATACCGATCATTAAGAGGTCTTGACCCGGTTGCGATGATGATGCAGTTGGGTGCTGACTCATGGGTGATGCACAAGATCCTGACTGACGGGAATATAGGAGGAGGATTATTCAGGTCTGATAATGAAGCAATTGCGTCCACAGATGCGTGGCTTGAGATGCTTAAATATTTTACGATTGCCGCAGGAACCAAGATTGACGAAAGACCATTCCTTAAAGGCTTGTCTGACACCTTGGCACTTTTCAGTGAGGATGATCTAAGACATAAAGCCGTACTTTCCAACCTCATTAGTTCAGTCAATCCTCTCAGTAGTTATTACGGCGCACTTCGGGCGGCATGGGCAAGATCGGAAGATGCTTACCAGCGTGATTCCAAAGCTCATGATGCCATAGACCAAGCTGTGTTGAACTGGCAAAGAAGAAATCCTTGGGTTACTGATTTTACTGGGGCAGGCGGTTCCACCGGCTTGAATCCAAGAGTCAATTTTATGGGTGATCCCCAACTCATTTATGCAGTAACTCACTGGCTTGGCGAAAAGGAAAGTCGTGCGGCGCAGGCATTTCTCAATATTGCGTCTGTATCTCCAATAGACAAAAACCCGCTTATGGAAAAGATCCGTGAACTCGGAGGGGTGAAAACAGACTTCCCATCCCGGTGGGTTGCAATCTCAGTCCCGGCAGAAGATGGGACCAAACGGGAGGATCTTACCCAAGAACAACAGTATGCATGGGTTATGGAAGCGGCAAAGCTGAACCGGGCTACGTTTAAATCTGTTTTTAAAAACAAGAATCTTGACCTACTCCCCGCAGAAAAACAACGAGAGTTTATTGATGGGCGACTCGGAGCAAACAAAATTTTGGCCCAGAAAACGGTTTTATATACCCATCCTTCTTGGGAACCGATTCGTGAAAAATACCCGCAGTTGGTAAGGGAAAGAGCGATGGGCGAAATCTCTGATAAACGCCCTGCCAAATACTACAAAACCCAGTACGAATGGCTGATGCCAAAAACTACAAAAGGAAGTAAAACCAACCCTATTTTAGAGCAAATTAGCGAGTAAATATGGCCTATTCCAACATTGAATACACCACTAATTCTAGTGCAAACGCAGGTAAAAATTACACCTATTCCTTTGGTGCGGTTGCTCATGACACAACCAATATAAAGGTTTCTATCGGGGGTGTAGTTTTAACTTCCAGCCAATACAGTGTCGTTCAGGGAACAATTACTTTAACGACTGCCCCCGGTGGAGGATCTGCACCATTTGATGCGGTTCTGTCTGCCAGTAATGTACTTAAAGTATACCGGGAGACCAATCGGACCACTGCGGAAATCGTCTTCTCTGCGAACTCGATTATTCAGGATGAAGATTTAAACACCGCAAACGATCAAGCTCGTTACTTAGCCCTTGAAGCCGTGGACCGGGCTAGTGAGGCTATGGTTATTGATGCTGATGACACCACCCAATACGACATCCAAATAAGCGGGGCTGATAAAAGGATTTATGGAGTAGAAGACCCGACAAATGCAAACGATGCCGCAAATAAGGAATATGTTGACGCTGTCGCTATGGGTTCTGGGGCTAGTGTTGTCTCTGAGACTGGAACGCAAGAACTCACGAACAAGACCCTCACAAGTCCTGTTATAAACACTGGGGTTTCTGGAAGTGCAATTCTGGACTCTGATTCCATGTCTGGAGCTACTTCTACAACTTTATCAAGTTCCGAAAGTATTAAAGCTTATGTCGATGCTCTAGATGCTTCCATTCAAACTTATGTTGATACTCAAGATGCCGCTATTGCTTCAGATACTTTAGAATTTACTAACAAAACATTTGATGCTGATGGCACTGGAAATGTTTTAACGAATATTGAAGTAGCGAATTTAAAGGCAGGAGTTATAGATCCAGACATATCCGCAGTATCAGTTTCTGATGATACAATACCTTCGGCTAAAGCTGTTAAGACTTATGTTGATAGTAGCGGTCTTTCGATAATAGATGAAGACAACATGGCTACTGATTCAGCGATAAGGCCACCGAGTCAGCAATCAGTAAAAGCTTACGTTAATTCAGAAGATGTCCTTATGGGGTATCAAGCTGAACCGCACATCATCCCGAATGTACTACATCCTGCGGTGGATGGTGTATCTTATAACGGTGCAAATTTAAAAATATTAGTTATAGCAGGTGAATACGCTTGGGGAGATGTTTTCGATAGTAGTGGTGGTGATAATCTGAGGTACTACTACACAGACATCAAGGGCAGTAAACCGATCAAAGAACCTAGAATTGGGGCTCACTTTGGGAGTCAGAGGCACACGTTTAGTTCAATACAATTACTAGAGCAGGAAACAGCTACGGAGGGGGAGAATGTTTTCTCCATTGATGGAAGGGAATGGTTGAGGGCTGTTGATGGAACAGGAACTTGGAATTTTGTAAATAACGCTGATGGGCCACATCTGGAAGTTAATTCAGATGCAACCGGAGCATTTTTTGAGGTCACAGGATATTTCAACGACATAAATTTTATTACGGATACTGCCGCTAATCGTGTTGATGCCGTCAAACTTACTGTTAATGGTACTGTGTCCGCTACGTCTGGATCAGTAGGTGGAAGGGCTAGTGTCGATAGCCCTCTTGGAAGCAGGTATGTAGATGCAGGATCATTACAGAATCAAGGATCAACCCTTGCAACGTCATTAGGCACAACACCTAAAATCAACACATTAAAGTACGAAATAACATCTGGATCTAGTGAATATCTTAGAATTTACGGCATCGAACTAATAGCCCAAGAAGCAATTACTGATGCAACGTGTGACTATAATAATGATCCAACAATCACCCATGATGATGATGATGGTGCAATAAGAGCAGGAATGTCTGTAACTGGTACAGGTATTCCAGTAGGTGCAACAGTAGCCTCTGTTACAAGTGATACGGAATTTGAACTTAGTGCATCAACTACTGGTGGATCAGTTACCAACGGCACATTAACTTTTGGACAATCTAACATACAGATACCCTCACAGAATGTAGTGAGTTATGGGAAGAAGTTTAGTGTCTCTGGTACTCCGCACTACGATCCTTTTAATGGGTTTACTTCTGGTAACTTGGCGGCAGTTCAAGCATTAGGAATAGATACAGACACTTCATTAGGACTAAGCAAGTGGCTACCTAGTGATGCCACAAGCACCTATTACAGACCCTTTAATGGTGGCAGAGTAATTAAGTGGGTGGACAGTAGTGGCACTATAAAAACCTCAGTTAACATGATGCCACCTAATGCGAAATCGATAGCTAATTCAGCATCTCCAACTAATGCTTTTGCAACAAGAACCACTGCTTCTCATTTTGGTACTAATGATGCGATGAACTCCTTTGAAGCTGGTACTGATTTAGACTCAGACCAGTTAGCAGAGGTTGCAAAGACTTTTATGACGAGAGAGTTTGGAAATGGGTCAGCAAATGGGAATGCTACTTATGCAGATATAAGTACAGTACAAGGTGACGCTGACGTTGCTTATGTAATGGATGATGGTCTTACAAGTATGTCAGGCAACCTAGCGTATGACACCTATCAGTCTGTAAAACCACATAGCCCTGGTTCTTTACATAATCTTACCTTTATTGGCACAGGATTAACACTTAGACAGGAAGGGAATTCTCACACTGGTATTCATACGATAGCACAGAACTTACCTTACGGAACTCACATTTTATCAGCAGTCAGGGATGCGAGCACCGCTACTGATACTCCATATAAATTAGACGGTGTTCAGTTATTTACAGGATTTTTAGATATAGCTGAAGTTACAATTCACCAACCCAAACGCCCACCTATCCCAGAGGATGCTGTAGTCCTCGCAGACTATATGCTGATGGCAGATTTTGTTAAACAGACTGATGCAGATGACGGGCAAATATCTAAAGGTGTACGAGGGTTGTCAGGGACAAGAGATGTTTTATATAATGCGTCTTCAGATTTGGATAGAAATACGGAAATAGATGTGTCGATTGCACCTTGGGGCTTTGTTGCAATGGCAGCACCGGGCAGCACAAATCCGGGCATTGCTACTCTTCCATTTTTTGGGACTAATGCGGTTGTT
>Ga0208299_1000360_pt1 | contig 42952 bp, 38 predicted proteins | sample 15_taG_FD_184089 | JGI IMG/M metagenome (GOLD analysis project Ga0208299, IMG submission 184089) | Marine viral communities from the Subarctic Pacific Ocean - 15_ETSP_OMZ_AT15312 metaG (SPAdes) (version 2) | ecosystem: Environmental > Aquatic > Marine > Oceanic | place: Pacific Ocean | collected... | reverse complement strand
GCGCAGGCTCTCCCGACTGCAGGTGAGCATCGCTGGGGCGATCTGCGAGCTGGAAGCCGAGGAGGAGCGATGAACGACCACGAGCCCTGCATCCTCTGCGACAACGGCGAGGAGGCCCTGTGCGACGCGCGACGGGGTCGGACCCAGCTTCAGCTCATGGGCCACGGCATGGAAGACTCCAAGAGCGTCGACCGCTGCCTGGTGTGCCTGCGCTCCGTGCCGAAGGGCCGCGTGATCTCGCGGACGACCCGCGGGTCGCTCCTCGGAGGCTCCGCGCACAACCACCTCCGCTTCGGAGTCGTCCGCATCCGCACCGGCCACGAACCGCTGTGCTGCGGTGGCGAGGGCGAGCCCTTCCTGCCTGAAGAGGAACCATGATCTGCAACAACATGCCCGACGGCTGCCCCCACCCCGACTACTGCGAGTTCCACGGCACCTGCCGCTGCACGCCCATCAAGGTCGGGCGCGAGTTCATCCGCATGGCTGGCGTGGACGAGGTCCTGGCCAGCCCAGAGTTCCAGGCCGGAATCGACGAGATTATGAGGGACACCCTGCGGAAGTTCGTTCAGCACGACAACTCTTTGCTGAAGCCCCGCTCGATTGGGGCTACCAAGCCAAAGGGCTTGCCCGCGACGTGGCTCCAGGACGAGCTGACCCGCATGGCTCAGGAGTACGGGCTCTACGGAGGTGAGGAGTGAAGCTCATCGACCTGCTCCCCCTGGAGCAACCCCCGACCCAAGACGACCTCAACAGGGCGTGGGCGGAAGCGTCGGACGAGTACCTCCTCAACGGGGGGCTCGCCGAGCTGTCCTACGCAACCATCAATGCCGGCTACACCCCCGTGTCCAGGCCCAGCATGCTGACCGGGCGGATCCACACCCGCGCCGTTGCGGTTGACGCCCAGATCATCGCCGACTGGGAGCAGTCCGGCCGCAAGACTCTCGTGCAGAACGCCTTCCCTGCCCTGGGCGCTGACGACCGCGAGTTCATCCTCAACGGGATCACCCCTGAAGAATGGAATGCCCACTTTCCCGAGGAGGAAGCGTGAACACCCCCTTGACCCGGCAGCAGGCCTTCGACGCCGCAGCAACCCACCTACTCAAGCAGGGGCGCCGCTCTGAAGACCCGGCGCGGGTCGACTGCGACGGGAAGCCCTGGTGCCTGTACCGTGGCCCGGAGGGGCTCCGATGCTCTGTCGGGGCCATCATCCCCGACGACCTCTACGAAGAGTCCATGGACGAGGACACTGTCGCTGCCCCGTATCTCGACCGCTACGCCGGGGTGGCGGCCCTCTTTCAGGAGCTGGACTGGGACTTTCTCAGCGATCTCCAGGGCATCCACGACAACCATCCGGCCGATGGCTGGAGGGACTCTCTGCAGGAGTTCGCCGACCGCTACGACCTCAGGGCCGACGTCCTCCGGCAGCACCAATGAGCCGCTCCTTTCTCCACGCAGCCGTCCGCCACCTGACCCGCCCGAGCCGCCGTCGCTACGAGCTGCTGGAGGAGCAGAACCTGCGCCTCCAGGCCCAGGTGGCCCGCGAGACGAAGCGCCGGGTCCAGAGCTTCGACAAGCTGCAAGACCTCCGCTTCACCGCCCTGACGGTCGTCGAGGTGCGAGGCTCCCTGCGCTACGAGCCCGACCAGGACCTGGCTCAGGCGATCGCAAGCCTCGACGCGCTCCTCCCCACCGACAGCGCGCGACGATAGACTCACCGCCCGGCCAGGTAGCCGTTCTTCAACCACATCGTTCGTTGAAGGGAAGGCTGTCACCTCCTGGCCGCCTGGCCGGGCATCCTCTCCACGGAGACCACATGACCCTCGAACAGCGAGTTGCGAGCCTGGAAGTGCAGGCCGTGAAGCTGGAGAACGACATCCGGGACCTCGAAGAGATCCTGGGCGCCACGCTTGGCGCGCTGCACCGTGTCTCAGAGGCGCACCTCCGCACCTCCGGAAACCTGGTGGACCTCATCAAGACCATCGCGACGGTCGCACCGCTCGGCGTGCCCGAGTGACCGGCCTCCTGCTTGCCTGGGCCCTGGTGCTCCACTACGGGGAGGCAGACTGGCCCGCGCCGGATTGCCCTGCTGACACGGGAGATCTGGACGACGAGGTCGAGGAGGGCTTGAGCCGATGATCGAGATCGCTGCCGGTGGCCTGGCACTGCTCGCCGTCTTCGTAGGGCTGTGCGTGCTCCATGCAGATTGACGACTGGATGGAAGACTACGGCCCGCTGCTCGTCCTGGAGCCACGGGACCTGTACGACTCCTGCATCGTGGGCGTCGTGGAGCGGTGCGGCCGCGAGCCGCATGTGCTGTACGACGCCGAGGCCTGCATCGCAGCCCTCGCCGCCCAGGAAGGGTGGGACCACGAGTCAGCCTCGGAGTGGTTCTACTTCAACACGGCCGGCGCCTGGGTCGGCCCCTACACCCCAGGCTTCCTCCACAGGGCCCCGTAGCTCAGGGGACAGAGCACCGGATTCCTAATCCGGGTGTCGCAGGTTCGAGTCCTGCCGGGGCCGCCCCTACAGTCTGAAGGAGCTACCGTGAGCCAGCCCATCTCGAAGAGAACCAAAGCCGCGCTCATGCGCGCCATACGCACCGCCCTGCCCGCGAAGGGAGCCAGGGGCACGCCTCTGGACAGGAACGGCCTGGAGCATGGCCGTCAGCTGCTGCGACGCGGCGGCTACGACCAAGGGGCCTGCGCCATCTTGGCCTGCGTGACCGAAGACCTCGGCGACCCTCGCCTCGCCTACCTGCACAACCTCGCGGAGGCTGCCCGTGACGAACGCTAAGTCCAGCCTGGAGCGCAGGTGACAGGGACCGAAGAGATGAGCCTCTGGCTCCGAGAGCAGCCCCTCACTCTCTGCATCTGGTGGGGCTGGATCGCGGAGTGTGGCACGATAGCGCTTGCGTAGGAGCTGATCGACCATGGAACAGTGGACCCGAGTGTACGACCCGGTCGCGGGCGAGTGCTACCTGAAGCGCGAGAACCTCTTCTTCGTCTGCGCGGAGTCCTACCCCGACTCCGACGGTTGCCGGGTCCAGTTCGTTGTTGAGTGGCAGGAGCCCTTCCACAGCACGGATGTCTCCGTCGTGAAGTCCTCCTCGCACAGCGCGGCCAAGGGCGCGGCGAGAGCCTTCCACCGAGCCCTGGCACGAGGCAAGCGCCCGAGGGCGCTGTTCCGCCTGCTCCCCTAACGGCGGTCCCGCTGCATCAAGTACCACCCTGTCGGGGTGGTCACGACCACGTCGCCTTTCTCGTGGTCGATGAACGACAACTCGTGGTTGGTGCCGGGTAGGTAGTCGCCTTCGCGAAGGCGGAACCGCTTGCCCGACTCTGGGTCCTCGAACTCGACCTGCTTGTCGTCTTCCGTGCCCAGGATGGCGATCGCCCGGAGCCAGTCGACAGGCTGGACGTGGGCCGCTGACTTCTCCTGCTTCTCGGGCTTGTACAGCCGCGTGGGCGGCCCGGCCGCTTCCATCAGCGGGTCAGGGCTGATGCCCGCAGCACTGCCATGGCCGGCTCCACCACCGAAGGTGCTGTCGAGGTTCGCCGTCTGGGACGGCGTGTGCCACATGGCCTCCATCGCTGCGTCGGAGAGGCCGGTTGCACGGTGCTTCTCCCCGCTCTCCAGGTTCGTGACGAACGCATTCCCGTCGCCGAACTGCACGTACTCCCAGTCGGACCCAGGCACGGTGTAGGAGACGGAGACCTCGCTGGCTGCGGACTTGGCCTCGTCGGCGTTGACCATGTCCTGGAGGGCGGCCGCTCGCTGGGCGCTACCCATGCCTTCGAGGAGGCCTTCGTAGACCCCGTCCCCGTCCGAGGGGCCGAGGGTGTCGTCGGAGAGCGTGGAGCTGGTGAGTATCGGCACATCACCCTTCTACCACGCCACAGGCTCTTGCCTCGTGAGTTCGGGTGTGTACCCACTGTGGACACGGAGAACGAAGTGAAGATCTTCATCGACATCGAGACAGCCCCCCACGAGGACAAGGAGGGCTTCATCCGGGATGCCATGGTTGACGGCAAGCTGGACGCCGAGGCCGCCGAGGCCGCCTGGCGCGGCACGAGCCTGGAGCCCCTGTTCGGCCGCATCATCTGCATCTGCGCTGCAGCTGTCAGGAACGGCAAGTGGGAGAAGTGCTCCCTCATCAACAAGGACGAGAGGCTCCTGCTGGAGGAGTTCTGGCGCTGGGTTCAGGAGATGAGTGGCGGTCGGCAGGTGACCTGGGTGGGGCACAACATCAACCGCTTCGATCTCCCGTGGCTGTGGAAGCGCTCGTGGGTCTGCGACGTGAAGCCCCCACGCATCCCGGACAAGTGGGAGAAGGGGGCCATCGACACCTACACCCACTGGAACGTGCGGCCAGGCAACCGGGGGCTCGGGACGCTGGAGGACCTCGCGGCCATCTTCGGCTTCGAGGAGGGCAAGGTCGTCCACGACGACTACCCCCACGTCTGGGAGGCCTGGGAGGTCGACGACCACGACTGGATCGTCAAGCGCTGCAGCAGCGACGTCTCTCTCGTCGTGAGGATTTTTCGCCGGATGGGGTTGACGGTGTAGCCACGGTGGGTACATTCATCGCATCGGAAATGACCGAGACCACGGAGAACACATGTTCGAGACCGACGAACAGAAGCACGACGCAATCCTGGCGCTCGGCACCCACCTTGGGGTGCATGTCGAGCGGCACGAGGAGGGCTCCTACACCCTCACCATCCCAGGCAACGGGTTGGTGCCTTGTGCCGACGCGAACGTCGCCGGCTTCCTGCTCGACGGGATGCTCGCGGTGAAGACGGGGCTGGAGTCCATCGCCAACGCCGCCCGCCTGCAGTTCGAGAAGACCGGCGACCACCTCTCGCCGAGCCAGTTGAACCCCTTTCAGTTCAGCAACCAACCCACGGCTGAGTGCTGATTCAGCCCACCACCACGGAGACCACATGTCCACCACCATCAACACCCTCGCCCAGTGCCTGGGAGTCACCCCCGAGGCGGCGGCCGGCATCGCCGTGCTCCTGAAGAGCGAAGGCCAAGCGGCCGTCGAGGCCAGGCTCGCCATGGTCAAGCGCGCGGCTCCCGACGCCGTGCCCGACGGGCTGAAGGAGGCCCTCGCCGACCTCTTCGAGAACGACAACGACGGAGAAGAGTAGTGACCGTCTCGCTCTACCTGATGTGCGCCGCCATGGCGGCTGCCATGTTCGCCAAGACAGCTGACATCGCCTCGACGTGCAAGCACGTCTCGATTCACGGCGAGATGAACGAGATGGCGACCAGGCACATGAAGAAGCACGGCTTCGTCAACGCCTGCCTCATCAACTACTGCATCTACGGCGCCTACGTCTACGCTGTCGCTGTCGTGCAGAGTCTCATCGGCAACCCCGTGTCCATCGGGCTCTGGATCGTGCTGCTCGGGATGGAGGCGTACTCGCACTACTGCGCCTACCGGCTGAACACCTACGGCAAGGTCAACTGGTGGACCAGCCAGCTGATTCAGGCTTTGACCGCCTACCAGGCCCGCGCCAGGAAGCGGGCGTTGAAGAAGCGTGCGAAGGGAGGCGGGCTCACCCCTGCTGAGCAGCGCCAGAAGGAACTCCTTGACGACCTCCGGGCCGAGAAGGAGCTACTCAGGACAGCCTTCGCCGTGACCCGAGAACCTGTCCCCGCCGAGCCCAGCTGGTTGGAGCTTCCCCCGGGGCAGCTCTGCGAAGATGACCTCGACTGGGAGTCGCTGTGGAGGGACAAGAAGGCGCTGTGAGCTTCCGCGAGTGGCTCGCAGCCAGGACTGACCGAGAGGATGGGGTCGGGCGCTGTGCCCGGCTCCTTCCTTTTATCGAGGGCGACATGTCGACGAGGCACGACTGGCTCCACGCCCTCTTGGCTGCCGGCGGGCCCAAGGGCTTCTCCGAGCACCTCACCATCAGTGGCGACTTCGCCCGCGCCTGGCGGGAGTGGAGCATGCGCTTGGCTTGACTCGCGTACCCGTTGTGGGTACATCTTTCATCACCACGGAGGGCATTGCCCATGAAGACCATCATCGTCGGCGGAGACCCGACCAAGACCAGAACACTCATCGGCCACTTGCAGCGAGACTGGGGCTACGTGGTTCAGAAGCACATTCACTGGGAGCAAAGGCCCAGCGACATCATCCTGAAGCCCGACACCGAGGTGGTGCTCGGGCTCATTGGCGCCTGCGGCCACGACCTGCTCGACCCGGCCAAAGCCAGAGCCAAGGCGCAGGGCGCGAGGTACATCGGCATCAGTCCCCGCTGGTCGGAGGCGAAGACGAAGCTGGAGCGCGCAGGCCTCTCGGCCAACATGAAGCGGGTGGAGCCGGGCCTCCCGATGGCAGTCAGGCTCGCCACGTACATCGCGTCGAACCCGGGAGGCACAGCCAAGGCCGCCTCCACGGCGACCGGGCTGCCGCAGGAGAAGACTCGACGAACCTTCTCCGCACTTCGTAAGGCGGCTGGTATCACCGGCACCCGCGGGCCAGGTCGGCGGGTCGTCTACAAGGCCCAGTTCTCCGAGTGGGCGAAAGCCTGCCAGATGGTGCCGAACATGGCTGACCCCAGCGTGGAGTGGAGAGAGGGGTACGCACCGCCAGCCAAGCCGGCGGCCAAGGCGCCGGCCAAGGCGCCGGCCAAGGCGCCAGCCAAGGCGCCAGCCAAGGCGACGGTCAAGGCGCCAGCCAAGCCGGCGGTCGAGCCGGCGGACCCTGACCCGATGGGCGATGTCCAGGCCGCCGCAGGCCTCCTCATCGAGGCGATGCGGAAGGCCAACATCGTTACGGCAGGTCTCGATGCTGAGGCGCGCACCTGTGACTTCGAGCGCCGGGTCATCCAGCGCGGAACGCTGACCCTGGAGTAGAGATGACGCTGTTCGAGTGGAAGGAGCACCACGGCCACACCGTCAGGGTGGTCGCGGAGAAGCTGGGCTGGAAGTACAACCGGGTCCGGCACTACGTGTACGGAACCCGGCGCCCAACCTCGCCGGAAGACATTCTTCACATCCAGGCCGTGACTGGCGGAGAGGTGCGCGTCGAGGACTGGGCAGCCCAAGGTCCCCCCAGGGACAGGCTGTCCAGGTAGGACGCGAAAGGCCCTGGGACCGACCAAAGTCCCAGGGCCACCACGGAGAACGACTCGACCTTGCGGGCGCCTCGTTCGTGGTAAAGATAGCCACGTCCCTCGTGCAAGGCAACGCCCATGGGCTTTTCCATCGCTGACCACCTGAGCGCTGGTGCTGGCTCGGTCCCCTTCCGTTTCACCAACGGTCGCTGTACGGTGGTGTCGGTGGAACTGCTCACCCAGCTGAAGGTCAGCGAAGTCCGCCCCGGCCAGTGGGCCGCAAAGGCCGACCCCATGCCGGCCCCCCTCCTCACGGAGCTTCAGCACCTCAGGGGCGACGACCGGTTCCACCGCGCGACACCCAACGCCGAGCGGGCCATCAAGCGGGCCATCAAGCAGGACTGGGGGAAGCGTGGGTAAGCGCCGAGAGCCCGAGCCCATCGACTTCCGCCCATCCAAGCGCCAGAGGGACTTCCTCAGTGTCGCTGCCGACTGCTACGCCGAGGGAGACATCCTCGTCGCCAACTGGCTCTGCGCCAGCATGGAGAAGATGTCGCGCAAGGTCAAGAAGCGGGAGTGGGAGAACTGGCTCCAGGAGCCTGGGTTCTGGGACTGGTGGGAGGATGAGCTTCCGTTCCTCTCCGAGCTGACCAGGACCGACTACCTCGCCCTCGACCGCGTCTTCTGGGAGGGCGTCGGCAAGGGCATGAGGAAGGGCGAGGGCTGGGCCTACGGTTGGTACTCGAAGGCGCGAGAGGCGAGGGCTCTCGCTGATGTCGCAGCCGGCGGCATCAACATCGAGGACTACCTCAACGAGCAGCGCGCGTCTGCATGGGCACTCCCCGAGGAGCAGGAGGAGTGACCTACGCCGACCCACGGGTCGCGCGCATCATCCAGCAGGCGCCCGAGTTCGTCAGCCGCCTGCCGATCATCGACCACCAGGGCAGGCCTACCTTCCTCAGCCGACCGAGGCCTGAGCAGGTCACGATGCTGGACGTGCTGTGCCGACCCGCGGTCAAGCTCGTCCTCATCTACAAGCCTCGACAGATCGGGGCCTCGACGCTCAGCTGCGCCCACACCCTCTGGCGGACCTACGCGACCGGACATGCTGTCCGAACGCTCATCGCCGCCCACGAGGATGACGCGACAGACAGCCTCTTCTCGCGTACCCGTCACATGTACGGGGGGCTCCCGGACTTCCTTCAGAGGAAGCTCCACCGGTCCAACCGGCGCGAGCTGATCTTCGAGGACACCCAGGCTGGCATCCGAGTTCTCACGGCAGGCGGCCGCGGCCAAGGCAGGTCGTGGACCTACAACCGACTGGTCGCCGAGGAGTTGGCCTTCTGGCCGCACGCCAAGGACACCTGGGCCTCGCTGACCTCGACCCTGCACGACGGCCCCTTCACGCAGAAGGTCGTCATCTCCACTGCCGACGGGCCGCAGGGCCTGTTCTACGAGCAGGTGCGCTCTGCTCAGGCGAGGCAGCGTCTTGGGGCCGCTGGCGACGAAAGCACCGTCTTCTTGTTCTTCCGGTGGATGGACCACCCCACGTACAGGAAGCTGCCCCCTCCAACGTGGGAGCCGACGCAGGCGGAGTACGAGTACGCGCAGACGCACGGGCTCGACCGTGGCGCCACCTCTCCGGAGGAGATGCACCAGCTCTACTGGCGGCACGACAAGATCTACGGGCTCGACGGCATCGGTGAGGCCAGGTTCCGGCGGGAGTACCCCGCCACCATGGAGGACGGCTTCATGGTGTTCGAGGGGGCCTGGTTCGACGTGGACTACCTGAACACCGTCCTCGCCAGCCTGGGGGCCCCGAAGAAGGGCGAGCTGCGGATCTACAGGGAGCCGAAGGAGACTGAGACCTATGTCATCGGGGCGGACCCCTCCTGGTGTACGGGTGGAGACGACGCCGTGGCCCAGGTGCTCGACCGCCGTGGCCGGCAGTGCGCTACCCTCTCGATGAACCAGGGCGGCGAGCTTCTCTTCGCCGAGCGAGTGGCCGACTTGAGCTACGCCTACAACAGGGCTCGCGTCCTGTGCGAGGCCAACAAGGGCGGGGCTGGCAGCGTTGTGGTTGCCCGTCTCGGGGAGGAAGGGGTTCCCTTGTGGAGAGAGGTCGACCAGAAGACCGGCAAGGCCAAGGACTGGATCACGACCGGTGGCCGGAAGGAAGAGGCGTACAGCCACGCCCGGCAGATGGTGAACGGCGACGCGCTCACCCTCCGCGACGTGCCGACAGTCCAGCAGCTGATGCTCATCCGTCAGGACAACGGGCGAATCCAGGCGCCCGACAGTGAGAACGACGACATGGCGATGGCGCTCGTTCTGGCAGAATGGAACCGCCGAACCATCCCTTCGAGGGTGACGCCGAGGTCTACGCCCAGGCGTTATTCAGCGAAGCGCAACCCGTTCTCAGCCGCTCGTGGCAGGATCTGACCCATGAATAGAGAGCAGATCGCCAAGCTGGACTTCGAGAACGACAGGCTTCCGCCTGACATCGTCCACCAGCACTTGATCGCCCACGACCGGAGGATGCGCGAGATCCAGCCGGACATGGCGAAGGCGAAGGCCTCCTACCTGACGAAGTGGTGGGACTGGGTCGAGGGCAGCTCGAAGTCCAACAGCGACGACGGCTACGAGCTGTTCAAGGACAGGATCGAGGTCAACCGACTGAAGCCGGCCATCTCCGCATACCTGGCGGCCCTCTACCCGCGAGCCACGAAGGCAATCCTCGCGCAGGACCCGACGTCGGCCGGTGACGTCGACAAAGCGGAGCTGACCCTCAACACCTGGGTGAACCAGGCGGCCTGTCGGGAGCGCATCCTCCTCGCGTCCAGGCAGGGCCTGCTCTACCACGGGGCCGGCGGCAAGGTCGGCTACGAGGCCGGCACCTCCAGTCCCATGGCGCGCACCTGGATGCGCTGCTTCCCGTACTGGGAGATGGTGCTGGACCAGGACGTCCACGACTCCGAGGATCAGCGCTTCGTTGGGCATGTCTACTACAGGCCTCGCCACGAGGTGGAGGAGGAGTACGACCTCCCCGCCCTGGCCGGCACCTTCCGGTCAGACTTCCTCGACGAGTCGGCTCTGACTGGCGGCGTGTCCGCCCGGACGCGCAGGACCTCAGGTGAGGGTGCGGAGTCCGACGAGGCAGCTTTCGTTCGCGTGCTGGAGCTGTGCAACCTCGTAGACACGATCGAGGACGAGGACAACCCTGGCGCCAAGTACCTTGGCCGCCTGGAGATCTACGTCCTCGACCAGGGAGAGCTGTCCAGGAAGCCGATCTGGGTCGGCCCCCTCCCCTTTGCGAACGCGGACGGCAGTCCTCTTCCGCACATCGTGCCCCTCATCTTCGAGAACGAGCCTGAGTACCCGCTCCGTGGCGTCCCCTACGCCCAGCAGCTCCTCCCCCAGGCGGGCGAGCTGAACTGCTACCGCACCTTCATGGCTCAGGCTTCCCGGAAGGACTCGCGCCAGTATCTGGCCCGACCGGACGCCTTCGATGGCGACGAGACGGCGAAGCTCACCGAGGCCCGAGACGGGGAGATCATCTTCACGGCGAAGACCTACGAAGGCCCCCTCGAAGGCGCGATCATCCCGATCAAGAACGCGCCGGTCAGTAGCGCCATCAAGGACTACGCCCGGCTGGTCGAGATCGACCTCGACAAGAGCATGACGCTCTCCCCCGCTGCGAGGCAGGAGGTGACGCGGGCGACGAAGACTGAGGTCGAGATCGTCGAGCAGTACACCGAGAGCGAGTTCGGGCGTCACGCCGAGGCACGAGACCGGTGGCTCTCCAAGCTCCTTCACCTCGCCCTGCGAGCGATGATCGCCTCGATGCAGGACTCGGGCGCCGACCGCGGCCGCTTCGACGAGCAGGAGGCTGACGGGGAAGAGGTCGACGTCGCCCCGATCGGAGCGACCGACGAGGACCACCGGGCTGAACTGAACAGCACCGATGGTGACGGCGAACCAGGCGAGGACGCGCAGGCCTTCCCAGCCGAGATGTACACCGAGGAAGAGGAAGAGGAAGAGGAAGAGGAAGAGGAAGAGAAGGACGAGGTCTTCCTCTCCTCCGCAGACCGAGCCGAGACGTACCCGGAGGGGGCCTTCGCTGACGCAGTCGAGAGCCTCGGGCACCGCCCCTCGGTGGAGGCAGAGGTCGAGGCGGCCCAGGTGCTCCTCCTTCGGGACGAGTTCGGCGAGATCTTGGAGGTCTCGATCGACGACCTGGACGGAGACTTCCAGATCTCCTTCACTGAGGTCGGCAGGACCCCTGTCCTGGACAACGAGCTGAAGCACAACCTGGTCGCGCTCATGGAGCCCTACTTCGGCGCCTGGGACCTGGTTCAGAAGGGCGGGGCCGGCAAGATCATCGCCCTGGAGTGGATGCGTTCTGTGGCTGAGCGCTTCCAGCTTCCCAAGAACTTCCACCCGGATTCGATGCTGCGAAAGCTGGCTGAAGAGGAGCCCTCCCCCGCTCCCGCGCCAGGGGACGAAGTAGTCGAAGAGGCGGCGGGGGCCGCTCCAGCCCCTGTGCCCCCGTCGCCTCAACCCGCCGCCCCGCAGGGCCAGGCAGCACCGCCGCAGCAGCAGGCTGACCCCCAGGAGCTTCTCCAGCTCGTCCAGCAGGCAGGGGAGGTGGCGCAGCGTGACCCGCAGGCGGCGTTGGAGATCCTGGTGGAGTTGTTCGGGGAGCACCCGGACATCGGACCGCTCCTGCAGGAGGCAGCGCAGATGCAGCCTCAGCAGATGCAGCGCGTCGTCCTGCAGGTGGTTCAGGCTATTCTTGACACCGTGCAACAGCAGCAGGCTCCAGCCTGATGCCCAGCGAACGCATCATCCACGTAGGAGATGGCATGGCCCACCCGTCAGGCGAGAAGCAGTGGCAGGCCCACGACGACGCCAGGACTCTCCTCTCCGCAGCTGAAGTCCAGGCCGACAAGTCCAGAATGAAGGCCGCGAAGAAGTGGGTGAAGCAGCTCAAGGATGAAGCGGCCGCTCGCGTGAACGCGGCAGAACTGATCGAGGCGGCTTCGCCGTCGAAGAAGAAGGGGACCTGAGATGGACCTGGACGCACTGACGCTTAAGGACAAGCAGGACCTGCTGAAGATCAGCATCCAGGAGGGCGACGACGAGGTCGTCTCCTTCCTCGGGCCAAGAGTCGAGGCCGAACTCGCGGCCAAGGCGGAGACCCTCAGGGCGGCGGGGCGCTCCTCGCAGGCCGAGGTCTACGCCAAGGCGGCCCGCGAGATCAAGGATCAGGTCACTGCCGGCATCGCGGACGCAGTCGCCCGCGCCGGCACCATCACAGACCCCGTCACCGGCCACAGCACGGGGTACATACAGGGGGATGCCCGCGCCGCCCGCGCCGCCCGCGCCGTCGCACCAGCGGGGGATCCCTACTGGGACTACTACGACCGCCGGGGTGGCTGGTCGCACATGCTCCCCGGGGACACCGATCCGCGAGACATCGCCCCTCAGGATGCCCTGTTCGACGACGCTCTCTCGACGCGGGACGCGGATGCGTTTGTTGACTCTCAGGCGCTCAGGGCGGCGGTCCGCAAGGAGCACCCGAAGGCGGTCGAGGCCCGCGCCATGCGTGCCGCCGCCGCGCAGGTGCCGCCGGAGGCGGCGAAGAGCCTCATCGCGCAGGCAGACGGCCTCGACGCCAAGATCGAGGCAGACGTGCGGGCGTGGGCTCGGGAAGTGGAGGGCCCGAGGGCTCGCCCCGGCATGAGCAGCGAGTGGGGCGAGTTCTACGACTACTACGCCAAGAGCCGTGGCCGCCGTGGGGTCTTGAACGCCTCCCTGTCTCCCGCGGCGACGCGCCGGCTCTTGAAGTACGCGAAGGGGGGCTTGAAGGTTGCTGGTGCCAGCACCCCCCTCGGGCTGGCCGGCGTCGCTGCCGGCGAGCTTACCGAGCGCCTCGCCATCCAGCAGTTCGACGCTGCCCTCGTCGATCCCGGGCACCCCTGGCACGAGGAGGCCAAGAGTCTGCTGGATACGCTCTCGGCGCCGCTGGTCGGGCCCCCGGAGACCTACATCAACCGGTCCTCCGGCCTGACGAGGGTCCTTCAGAGCGGCGAAGAAGTCGACCCGCTCTGGGAGGCCGCTGGCCCGACACCGCTACGGTCCAGCCCCCGCCAGGCCCCGCAGAAGTAGATGCCTACCTACAGCTTCTACTGCGACGAAGGGCATGAGACGGACCGCTTCTGCCGAAGCAGGGACGACCGTCCACAGGTTATCCACTGCGGAGAGTGTGGCGGGCAGGCTCGCCATCGGCCTTCAGTCGTTGTCCACAAGACCCCGCAAGCGGAGAGGGTTCGGGTCTCCGACGAGAACTGGAGCGGCGTCGCCTGGCACAAGTTCGTCTGCGGCGAAGGTCACGACTCCGTGCTGGAGGTGGACTTCAACGAGGGTCAGTCGACCAGCGACACACGCGAGTGCGAGGTGTGCGCCGGCCCAGCCACCGTCAGGTTCACGACCAGGATCGACCGCTTCAGCGAGATGTTCCCGTACTTCGACAACGGTCTTGGTTGCATGGTCCACAACAAGGCTGACCGGGTCGAGAAGGCGCGGCGCAGGGGGCTCGTCCCTCTCGACGGCGACGTCAGCCCGGACGCCTTCTACCGGAAGGAAGACTCCGAGCGGGAGCACGACCTCAGGGAGTACGACTCCTACGCGCAGCGTGTCGACGATCACCCCGGCTACCGCAACTACCGCGAGCAGCGGGACCGGGGCGCCTTCGACGACGACGGGCGCGACCCGAACGCCCGCTTCACCCCGAATGCCGGGGCTGGGTAGAGAGCTACATGATACCCTCCGCCCACCAAGGAGCCTGAGATGCCCGCTGGAAACCCCGAAGCCTACGGCCCTGGTGGCGCCCCGGGCGGAGCCCCCGGAGGAGCCCCCGGTGGCGCCCCGGGCGGAGCCCCTCCTCAGGCCGGCCCGCCGGGCGACGCCGCTCCTCCTCAGCAGGGTGGCGGCGAAGCTGAGCTGCAGAAGATCGCGCAGATGGCTCCGCAGCCGGAGAAGCCCTACCCCATTGCGGCCCTGAAGACGCTCGGCAAGGAGGTCGCCAAGGCCTACGACGAGCTGAGCGACGGTCAAGTCCCTGAGGAGATGACGGACGCTCTCTCGAAGTGGGAGCCCCCCGGTGGCGAGAAGAGCTGGCCGCAGCCTCTGCCGCCCGACCTCTTCATTCCGACCTTCCTCCTGTTCGACACCGCCCAGAAGCTGGGCTCCGACCACAAGCTGGAGCCGGAGAAGCTCGCCACCGTGGGGGGGCTCCGGATGGTGACGGCCGACGTCAAGAAGCTGGGGAAGGACAAGGCGCTGAAGGAGGCCGGCGGTGCCGGCGAGAAGGACCCCGAGGCCGGCCCGAAGGACGGTGGGAAGCCTCCCGCGCCAGGTCAACTCGACGATACCGACCAGGAGCTGATGCAGGCCGTCTGACTGTCCGGTGTTGTACCGGCAGGCACGCTGCTATATGCTCCACCCATAGGGAAGAAAAACCGTGACCGAGAACGACCAGACCGAAGTCGAAGAGCGTGACGAGCAGGACTTGTTCGTCAACGAGGTGGACGCGGAAATTGCCGAGGAGGCTGCCGAGGCCCCTGCCGAGGAGACTGCCGAGGAGACTGCCGAGGAGACTGCCGAGGAGGCTGCCGCCAAGCCTCCAGCCTCCGGAACGGTCGACCGGTTCATGGACCTGCTCGGCAACGTTCCTGAGACTCCCGACGAAGGTCTGCTCTCGAAGGTGGACGAGTCCATCGTCAAGGACTTCAGCCCTCAGGCCCGCGAGGTGATGCGGCACCTGCTCGCTGAGCGGGCTCGCGACCGCGCCGAGCAGACCGCCTGGCGCCAGGCCGAAGAGGCCAAGCTCAAGGATGCGAGTGCCGCGGTCGAGAAGAAGCACCGCGACTTCCTTCGGAAGCGTGAGTCCTTCGCCAAGGCCCTGAACAGCCCCGGCATGATGAAGGTGCTGGAGAAGGCGACCTCCGAGGAGTCCCTTCCCGACGCCTTCACTCCCGAGGGCCAGTCGGCCCGGATCGAGAGGGCGGTTGCCCAGCAGTTCCAGGAAGCCTTCAAGGACGTCCGGGCAGAGGCAGACCACGAGGCGCGAGAGTCTCAGTACCTCGCGATCGCTGATCGCTACCCCCAGATGTCAGACCCCAAGTTCAAGGGTGAGGTCCGAACGATCCTCACAGGCTGGCGGGATCAGGGGCAGGACATCCGTGGCCGCCTGGAGCAGGCGATCGACGCCAACATCGGCCGTCGGGCCCGCTCCGAGCTGAAGCGCCGGGCGTCGAACGAGAAGCGCGCCCGTGCCAAGGCCGCCAAGCAGATCGGTCGCAGGACCGAGAACGCGGAGCCCTCGGGCTCCATCATCCCCGAGAGCGTCCGCAAGAAGGGCGGCGCAGCCATCTACAAGTGGCTGCAGGCCAACCCCAAGGCGAACGACAAGCTCCACGCCAAGCTCCGCAGCAGCTGAGAGGACCTGAACCATGCCGTCTACCGCACTGACCATCGACAACGAGTACCTGTCGACCACCACGATGTTCATCGCGAAGGAGTTCAAGGACGCCAACCACGTCCGGCACGCCTTCCTCGATGAGCAGGACGCCCACTGGGGCAAGGGCATGCCGCAGAAGAGTGGCGGCACCCGGTGGATCCAGGGCATCGGCACGGGGACCCACTCCTCGACTACCCGCCTCCAGACGGGCTACGAAGCCATCAACCTGTCGGTGGCCGGCGTGCTGACCCCGGCGGTCTTCAGCCCGGCTCACGTCGTGCGCCCGGTCCTCATCTCCTCGGAAGAGGAGGAGCTGAACAGCGGCGCCGAGCAGATCATCGAGATCGCTGGTGCCCGCGTGAAGCAGACCATCGCGGCCCTCATGCGTGAGTACAGCCAGCAGGCGGTGCAGGGCGCCGTCACCGGCTGGGAGGACTGGTCCACCCTGAACGGCGAGGACGACAGCTCCGGCTTCCTGGAGGTCGTCGCCTCCGGCTCCCAGAACAACACGGGCGTTGGTGGCCTCAGCAAGGTCACCTACCGCTCCATCGCCGGTCTGCAGAACCAGACCTACGACGTCGGCGGCGCCTTCAACAGCGCCGGCCTGACCGGTCTGAACAGGCTGCAGATCGACTGCGACATCCACAGCGATGACGACACCTCGAAGCGCTGCTGGCTCGCCAGCCGCTCCGGCTTCGAGAACTACAAGCGGTCCGTCCAGGCCTACGAGCGCTACGCCAACGCCAGCGAGCTGGACGCCGGCAACCTGAACCTCGCCATCGGCGGGATCAAGGTGCGGCCCGAGTTCTACATGCCGACCGCCGGCACGAACACCACCGCCGACCCGATCAGCTTCTACCTGATCGACTTCGCCGACATCCACACCTGCTGGTCCAAGGGCAAGTACGACGGCTACTTCGGCATGGACGACTGGCACAGCGTCAGCGGCGAGCACGACGTTCGCATGACGAAGATCCGCGTCCGCGGCCAGCTCGTCTACCGCAAGCTCTCGACCTCCGGCACCATCCAGGACGCCGAGACCTTCTAGGCCATCCCACCCCGACTCTGAGGACTACCCCATGAGCGCCCCCCACAAGTACGATCAGGTCGGCCCGGACGGGATCGACACCGCCAACATCACCGACTGGAAGAACAAGGACGTCACCCTCTACGCGGAGGAGACCATCGCGGTCGGCGCCTCCGTCGCCATCGACGTCGGCAGCTCCACGCACGGGCTCGGCAAGAGCGTCATCAACGCCTCCAACGCCGCCGTAGAGCGCGCCTGCGTCATCGGTGTCGCCCTGGAGGCCGTCACCACGGCGGGCTTCATCAACGTGCGCGTCGCCGGCTACTACGGCTCCGTGGCTTGCCTCACGGGTGTCGCGGCCGGCGACGGTCTGGTCGCCAGCGCCACCGCCGGCTCCGTGGTCGATCCGGTCACGCTGATCGCCGCTGCCCTGGAGCCCGACATCGAGTACGCCTCCGAGGCGCGCGTGATGGGCATCGCCCTGACCCCCGTCGTCAGCTCGGCCTGCGAGGCGCTGCTCTTCGATCCTGGCTGCTTCGGCTGATCCAGGCCGGGGGCGCCGACCCCCTTCCCCCGCATCGGTGTCCCCGGAGGCGGTCTGGCGTTGCCGGGCCGCCTTCCTTGTAGGAGGTGTTGTGGCTCGTCTCGTGGACCTGGTTCAGCAGGTGAAGGACAGGATGCAGCACGACCCGTCGCTGCAGGCCTACGACGACGCCATCATCCAGGTGATGAACCAGCACTACCTGGAACTGTCCGAGTCGGAACCGTGGCGGTTCCTTCAACGCACCCAGGACATCGTCTTCTACGCGACGGTGTCCGGGAGCAGCACCGCCACCATCAGCATCGGCGTCGACGCGAACAACCGTCGGAAGGTGGTCGGCTCAGGGACAGCCTTCGCCTCCACCATGGAAGGGCACTTCTTCCGCGGACCGGACGACAACGACTACCAGATCGGGAAGGTGTCGAGCGCCACCGAGATGTACCTGGTCGACCCCTACGTCACGACGTCGGCGGTGACGGGGAGCGAGGACTGGAGCATCCGGTTCAAGCGCTACCTGCTCCCCCCGGACTGCGCCGAGCCCCTCGGTTTCGTCGACAGGACCAGCGACCGAGGCAAGCTCCTCTTCATCGACCGCCGAAAGGAAGAGATCGACTACCTCGACGCCGACCTCACGGGTGACGCTGTCCTCGTCATCGAGGATGACTACGCGGTCCTCCGCCCTCCCTTCGAGATCCCGACCCTCACGTCGGGGGTGAGCGGGACGGACCTCAAGTCCAGCACCGACTACCAGTACTGCTACACGTTCCTGTACGCGGGCATGGAGTCCCCGCCGTCCCCTGTCGCCGAGATCACCACGGGCGCGAGCGACAACGTCGTCACCGGGGCCAACATGGAGGACACGACCTGGCAGGACACGACCTCCTTCACGGCGCTGCCCACGCGGATGAACAAGGCCGTCTACCGGCGGGATGTCACCAACGGCTTGCCCTGGCTGCGCGTGTTCGAGAGGGACGACAACGCCGCCGGCTTCATCGACGACACCCTCCTGCCGGACCTGATCGAGGACTACAGCCACGCCACGTACCTGCAGGTGCAGGGCACCAGGATGACCGTCCGAGCCTGGCACACCCCCGACTCCACCGACACCATCAGCCTCCGCTACCTGAAGCGGCCGCGCCCGATGTACGCCGACAGCGACACCCCGGAGTGGCCGGAGACCTTTCACCATGTCCTGGTCTACCGCACCCTCTTCGACATGTACCTGCAGATCGGGTCCCCTCAGGCCGCGGTGTGGGAGCGGCGGGCAGAGGCGAGGCTGAAGGTGATGCGAGCCAAGTGGCTGCGCCCTTCGGATCGAGTCTACCGGCGCAAGTCCTTCGTGAAGGACATCGTCCGCGAGCGCTTCGAGAACTACGGCACCCCGTCGAGGAGCTGACGTGGCCTCGAACCCCCAGACCCTGCAGGTCGAGGTCAACCAGCTCGGCGGCATCGACGAGCGCTACAGGACGGACCCCACGGCGGCGTCCGTCGTGCAGGACATGACCCTCACTCAGCAGGGGACCTGGAAGCAGTGCGGTGGGTTCCGAGGCATCACCTCAGACTACTACAACGGCTCCGACAACCCGTTCCCGACGACGGGGGTCATCTCGTCCCTTCACTGGTTCACCCAGCACAACGGGGCCAAGCAGCACCTGATCTGGGAGACCGGCGCCGGGGCTCTACGGACCTTCGACGGGTCGAGGCCCAAGACGAACACGAACCGGCCCTGGACCAACCTGCGGACCGTGGAAGACGACCCCTACGACGCCTCCACCCTCACGCGCACGATCCCGTCGGGGCCGGCTGTGGGAACGGTCTCGGCCGTCTGGGGCGGGCGGATCTTTCTGGTCAACGGCGAAGACGAGCCGATCCAGTACGACGGTCGTCGCGTCATGCGGGCAGGGTACGCCTTCCCTCCGGGAAGCCCCACGGCGGCCGCGACGAGGGGGAGGTTCCGCTACTACAGCTTGGGCATGGGGACGGTCGACGGCAACGAGTCGCTGGGGTCCGGCAACTACAACGACAAGACTTGCGGCTGGCGCTACCGCTACTCGTTCGTGAACAAGTACGGCGCCGAGTCACCCCTGTCGGACCCGTCGAACACCGTGGCGGTCAGGGCCGGCGCCAACGAACACAACAACCCCTACGCCGGGGTCTGGCTGTCGATCGGCAAGGGGCCGCCCGGCACCGTCGCTCGGCGGGTCTACAGGACCCGCGACCTCGCCGGCAGCGACGGCAACTTCGACAATCCTGGGCGGGCGGAGGTCTTCTACTACCTTGACGAGGTGCGGGACAACGTCACCGTCACGTTCGAGGACGCGCGGCCCGACTCCCTCCTCGGCTTCCAGGTGAACAAGGACAACCTCGGTCCCTGGCCCCGCCGGGCCACCCTGGCCGCGGTGTTCAAGAACACGATGTGGCTGGCGGTCGACAACACCCTCCACTTCTCCGCCAACGGCAGCCCAGAGGTCTTCCCCACCTACAACAAGATCACCCTCTCCTCCTCGCAGGGTGGGCCGATCACGGCGATGTACGCCTCCAAGAACGCCCTCGTGGTGTTCCAGCGCCGTGCGGTTCACCTCATCCGAGGGAGCCAGGGGTCCGGGTTCTCCTCGGACACTCTCACCGAGAGCCTCGGGACGAGCGCGCACAAGGCGATCGGTGAGGTCCCGGGACAGGGTCTCCTGTTTGCGAGCGAGGAGGGCGTCTACTTGCTGACGGGCACGCTGGCGACAACCGCCGAGCCCACCAGGATCGTCGACATCTCGACGCCCATCGAGAAGACCTACGCCAGACTCAACAAGTCTGCCCTGCCGGCCGCCAGGGGAGCCCTCTACCGTCGGGACCGCGAGTTCTGGCTCGCCATCCCAGAGCTGGGGTCCGCGGACAACACCAAGGTGCTGGTGTACCACTACGAGTACAAGACCTGGTCGACAAGGTCGGGCTTCCCGATCTCCGACATGCTCGCCGCGGACGATCATCGTGGCTACCTGCACTTCGGGTCACACGACGCGGCCTCCCATCCTGGGATTCACATCTACACACACGGGGTGACGGAGAAGGGAGACAGCGGGCCAGCCGTCACCCCCACCTACGAGACGTCGCCCAGCGTCATCGACAGTCGATACCGCGCGACGCACCCGACCTTCCTGCACGTCTACTGCCTCGGGGTCGGGGCCAACGACATCGAGGTCAGGTTCCGGATCAACAGGGGGCTCACCCAGTCGACCATGACGGACGACGGGGACAGGGACCAGCAGCTCCTCGGAGACGCCTTCGACGTGTACGGCACGCCTACGTGGACGACCGGGACGTGGGCCAAGCTGAGGCCCATCGTGGTCAGGTTCGACCTGACGTCGATGCGGCTGCCGCCGATCCACGAGTTCCAGGTCGAGTTCAAGGCGGCGAGCACCAGGGTCGAGCTGGTCGGCTACCAGCTGGAGTACCTGGCCGGAGACAAGCGGGGAGTGCGGGTCCTCAGCGCGACTTACGGCCCGACGGGAGTGTAGGCATGGCGTACCGCTACCTGATGAAGGACGCGCTGGAGACCGGTGGCGTCCTCCTTCCGGACGACTGGAACATGAGGAACGCCGAGTACGCCCAGGAGATGAACGGCTACCTCGACCGGGACAACCTCGGCGAAGGCTGGTTCGACACGACCGAGACCGCCGACAAGGTCTTCCACGAGGTCCTCCACACCAACTGGACCCACAGCGGCACGTCGGCCAAGACAAAGACAACTGGCGCCAACTGGCGGTCGGACGTGAAGGGTGGGCAGACCTCCATGCCTTCCTTCAGCCCGGACACCACCACCGACGCCCTCTGCCGCGTAGAGTTCGGCGGCAGCCTCGGCTTCACCATGAACGACGCGACGACCAAGATCGCCGACACGTCGACGGCGGCGGACGGCGATTCCGTCATTGAGGCAACCTTCTGGTCTTCCTGCATCCAGTTCAGGATCACGGTGGATGGCATCGAGGTTGGCCGGACAGGCTGGATCTCCGATGAGTACCGCAAGAGCAGCCCCTACGTGCTTGGCGTCATCCCTCTCCCGGCCGGACAGCACACCATCAAGTGCGAGTACCGCGTAGCCGAGGTCGGCTACAGGCAGGGGAACGAGTACACGCAGAGGCTGTGGACAGCGCTGGACGCCAGCAGTACGGCGCCGGAGTTCTGGCGCTGGAACGCCCAGTGCATCCTCACGTACAGGTGACCAGTGGCCCACGTCTCCATCACAGAGCTGCTCGAAAACACCGCCGGCAACCATTCGGGGGCGAACACGACCATGGCGTCGTGGGACACCCAGACCGCGGCGGTCGACGGGACCAACCTTCGAGATGAGGGCGTCGAGCGCCGAAACATCGCCGACAACGTGGCGACCAGGGCGGCCCAGGTCTTCGTTGACGGTGCCGACACCGACACCATCTCAAGCACCAGCTACGTGGCCGTCAACCTCACCGCCACCGACGCGAGGATCTCCTTCAGTATCGGCGACCTCGTGGCGACCGACACTCTGGTCCTTCGGTGTTCGGCGCAGGTCCGCCCCGCGACGGGGGGCTCGACCAACGCCCAGCTGGCCCTTCAGGTCAACGTGGCCGGAGCCGGATGGACCACCATCGACTGGACCCAGCGTACCTGCGAGTGGCAGGACCATGCGAGCGCCGACGAGGTCGGCGGCTGGCACTCGTACAACGTATCCACGGTCGTTGACTTCGACTCCATCTCGGGAGTGAGCGCCCCCACCATCCTGCAGAACTGCAAGTTCCAGCTGGTTGCGTTGGTGGACGCCAACTCCGTCCAGGTCGAGAATGTCGTCCTGACCTGCCGCCCCTACAGGTTCGCGGAGTAGCCACACATGGGCACGTCCCTCACAGCCTTCGTCTCCACGAACGCCATCGCAGTCGCCGACATCAACAGCAACATGCTGGAGGTGGAGGGGTGGATCCATAGGACGATGGCGGCCGGCGACCTCTCTGCGGACGCGCTGGACAAGCCGGCAGTCTTCAAGCCGGACTTCTACGACCTTCCTGACACGAGGATGGTGGCGGAGTCGACGGTCTCCCACTGGCGGGTGAACCTGGGTGACCAGTACTCGTGGGCCATCAACACAGGGGATGTCGCCTCCGGAGGAGTCGACGCTGACATCGGGTCCTACAAGACCGACGACGGGGGCTGGCTCCCGGTCAAGAACGCGGTGGCTACGGTCACGGTCGACTCGGACTCGACCGAGTACGACTTCACGGCAGCCTGCGAGGCCCGAGACCTGGACAGCCGTCACGGGTCTCCCTGGGTGTACACCTCGGGCACAGACACGACCGACTGGGACCTGTCCGTGGCCTGCGGCGACGGGACGGCCGAGGCAGCTCCACCGGAGGACGGGGACGGGGCCCCCAGCTTCTCATCATGGATTGGCGAGGTGTGCCTCTTCGTGGACGGCACCTCGGTTCCAGGCACTAGGCGGCGCATCTTCTCCTCCTCCAAGGGCTCCTTCCCCTACGCGAGGAAGCAGCTGGCCTTCTTCTACTCAGGGACCCTGGACGCGGGGGAGCGCTCCGTTGGGTTGTACTACCGGTCCAGGCCGAAGACTGGCTCGGGGAACCTGATCGGCAAGACGGTCGTCAGCTCGCACGTCTGCGTGGTAGACCTCTTCTACAAGTAGGACCCCATGGCCGAAGACACCCATCGAGCACTTCGCGAGAAGAAGCAGGACGAGGCCAACGAGGACCCCGCCTGGAAGGGCATGCTCACCCGGAGCAGGCTCCAGTCCGAGAAGGACAAGGCCAAGTACGAGAGACACGCCGCTTGGAAAGGCAACAAGTGGGTGGTCGGGGCCCGAGTCGCCGCCAACCTGATCGTTGGCAACCAGCTGGGCGCGGCCAAGGCCTACAGCGACTACAAGTCCTTCAGTGCAGGCGAGGACGCCTTCGCGGAGGCCGAAGCCAAGGCGCGGGCACAGGGCCTGAAGGACTTCGAGTTCTCCGAGGCGGAGAAGGCTGCCATGTACGCCGAGGCGCAGGAGTCAGGGCGAGGCATGATCGCCAAGTCGACGGCGACTGGGGCGGCCACTGGCGGGGTAGCCGGCAGCGTGGTCCCCGGCATCGGCACCGGCATCGGCGCGATCGTTGGCGGCGCGATCGGCTTCGGCACTGGCGCCTTCAAGAAGGGTCAGGTCACGTCAGACGCAGCCGACGACATCGCCCAGGCTCGCGTTGGGGCCAGCATCAAGGGCCTCGTCGAGGGCAGGAACGCCGCCGACACAGCCGCCGCCAAGGCCGACAGCCAGGCAGCCCAGACCCTCTACTCCCAGTCGACGGGCCAGCAGAAGACGACCGGCGGCATGCTCGGCCAAAGCTACGGCATGCAGCCCGACGACCCGCTTCTCACGGCCTCCGACGGCAGCATGACGGAGTGGGACAGGTACAGGAGGGGCTACTGATGTCTGCCTCTGACACGACTTGGACCGCGCCCGCTGGCTGGACCCCCGGCGATGCCAATCAGATCTTCGACCGGGTCGACGCGACTCTTGCAGGGATTCTGCAGCAGCTGATGGGGCTGGGTCTCACCGAGCTTCAGGCTCAGCGGCTCATCGCAGAGTACGGGGGCAACGCCATGACCGTGGCCCTCCAGACCAAAGCCCTCACTAGGACCCTACCGCCTGGGCGCGACGCCCTCGTCGAGGCGGCCGGGCCGCAGCTGGCTGCTGATGTTGTGCCCCCCATGGGGGCCTCACCCAAGATGGAGATGTCGCCAGCGGCAGTCCAGCAGCCAAGCATCTGGGACACCATGCCCCCGGCAGCGCCGACGCCGCCAGCAGCAGCAGCAGCAGCAGCAGCAGCAGCCCCCGCTATCCCCAAGGTCGAGACCCAGACCTTCCAGGCCGGCAACGCGGAGCAGGCTATGGTCGACCAAGTGAACGCAGAGTACGCCGAAGTGGCGGAGAGGGCGGCCACAGCCGCTTCCGACGACGTCGTCATCGGCCAGTACACCGGCAACCGAGCCCTTGCAGGGATGGACGTCGATCCCAGTGCCGCCTTCGACGCGATGGGTGGCTGGGCGGGTGTCCTCGGCATCGCGGCGGAGGCGGTGAACGTCGCCGCGACCTACTACGAAACGATGCCTCGTCGGCACGAGCGCCGGATGGAGGCCGAGCTTGCCGCCCTGGAGAGCGGCAGCACGAGGAAGATCGACGAGTCGCAGGCCAGGATGGACCGGTCGGCCGCCTACGCCGCCTTCAACCGCCAGGCCGCGGAGACCCGAAGGCAGCAGGCCGCCCAGCAGGTCCAGACCCAGGACGGCACCTCGGCAGGCTCGATGATGAACATGCTCCAGGCGGAGCAGATGTCGAACACGCTCGGCGCCCTCGCGGCGGAGAGCGGCCTCACGGCCCAGAAGACCGAGCGGGCTCGGGAGCGGATGAAGCGGGCGGACGATCTCTCCCAGGGCTTGGACACCCTGGAGGCGAAGCGTAGGGAGGCGCGCTCTGGCGCGGTGAGCGACGCGATCACCAACGTCACCGGCATCGCCAGTGGCTTCGGCCCGGCCGAAGAGACCCCGCAGGACCTCTCCACGACCGCGAACCTCCACGACCCCGGCTATCTCGACTACCTCGCGCAGTCGGACCCGGGCTTCAAGGCGTGGCTCGAAGAGCAGAAGCAGCAGTAGGAGCCTACGATGGCAAGCAGGTGGGACTCCCCGATCCAGGCGTTCATGGACGTCCGGCGCGAGATGAACATGGCTTCGCTGCCCTACGAGGCGCAGCAGTCGAACCCCTACGCCCAGGTCGTGAAGTCGCTGGAGATGCGGATCCTGGAGAACTCCAGGAAGCAGCGCGAGCTGATGGAGACACAGCGGGTCCTCGGCAAGCAGCAGTCCATCTACGAGGCGGAGGTGCTGAAGAGCGGCGCGAAGAGGGACGACGCCCTCCTCAGGTACGCGGCCGACATCTACGACGCCAAGAGCCGGCTCGCCGGGGACAGGGTCAGCGCAGTCCAGCGGCTCATGACGGGGACCCAGGCCGAGAACGAGAAAACCCTGGAGGCTGCCAGGCCCGACGCGCGCCTGATGAACGACCTCCGGTCGATCACCCAGCAGGCTCGGCAGACCGAAGGGCAGATCTCCCAGAAGGAGATCAAGGCCATCGGCAGCTGGATCGACCAGAACGGGCAATCCGAGGAGCAGAAGGCCTACATGAAGATGTGGGCGGCCGGGATCGATCCCGAGGCAGGCATGCGGTACATGGCCCACTCGCCAGAGACCGTCAAGGAGATGGCTCGGGAGATCATGGGCATCGGGCCAGGCGCCCCCATCGACCCGAGGACCTTGCAGGTCGGGACGGTCAAGGTCCTCATGCAGGCGGCTCCGCTCAACGGGCGGGCAGCAGAGGAGGCGCTCGCCGGACAGGACGCTGTCGAGGCCCTGTCCACCAGTCCACGGCTGGAGCGACTCCAGGAAGAGCAGTACCTCCTGGAGGACCGCCTCGACCAGGCGCTCGCCAAGAGCGCCGCCATGTCCGGCTCAGCCAACCCCATCGCAGGGATGCGCTCGTGGTGGGAGAATCCCATCCGCCGGGCCCACCGTCAGATCGAAGAACGGAACGCAGCCCTCACCCCAGCTCAGCGCCGCCTCGCTGAGCTGTACGCGGCAGACCCCGACCACTACGACGACCTGTACCTCCAGTACAAGGCCTGGCAGCGGCAGAAGCTCGACAACCTCTCGACGCTGGAGGACCCAGCCTCGGTCGAGGTGTCGGCGCTTTCCGACGAGGAGATCGCGACCATCTTGAGCAGCTGGGACCTACCTTCGGAGCCAGCGGGGGTGGACGACATCGTGGAGGAGCCGCCCGACCCAGCGCCCCCGGAGCCTCGGCCGGAGCCTCGGCCGGAGCCTCGGCCCGGCCGAACCGCCGATATTGAGTTCCTCTCGGAGGACGCCCCCGGGGTCCAGCTGGAGGCGCTTGAGAGGAAGATCGATGGCATCCTTGATACCGTAAAGCTCGATGAGCTGAGCCCTGAGTCGGAGGCTCGGCTCAGGGGACTCATTCAGCGGCGCAATAAGCTGCGTGAAGCCCTCAGCCCCAACGGTGAGTCAGGAACCACTGGCGAGGAACCATCCAGTGATGACTTGGACCGGATTAGGGCGAAGCCAGCGGCGGACCACATCATTCGCGGCCTCAACGGAGAGCTGTCCAACATGGGGCAGATCAGGAAATACCGGACCTACCCGGCGCTGGCGCAGCGGGACTGGGAGGCAAAGATTCTGTCGGACAAGGACATGGTCCAGCTCGGAATCGCGCCGAACCTCATGACGCCCGAGGAACGGCGAGAGGCTGAGGCCAACGTGGTGGGGAACCCTCTTGTCCACACTCTTCGCAGGGCGCGCGGCTTGGACGCTCCGGCGCCCGTAGTGGGCGAAGTGGGCGAAGAGGTCTTGTTGTCAGCAGCGGACACAGCCGGCGACACCGGACCCTGATCGCCGTATATACTCGGCACCATCCTGCAGGGGCCGCCCATGCCGTCGAAGTCCGAAGCGATCAAGAGCTACATCGAACTCGGACTGACGGAGGCTGAGGCGAAGAAGCTCGTCGAAGAACAGGAGCGCCGAGCGAAGGTCACCGCCGGCAACCCTCTCGACGATGTGCTCTCGACGGCGGCTGAGGACGTCCGCGCCAAGCCGCTGAAGCCGCTGACGACGAACGCTGAGTACTCAGCCAAGCTGTTGGAGTACGAAGCGGCGCTCGCCGAACGCTACAGGAAGCAGCCTGGCCTCTCGGAGGCCGACGCGGTCGACAGGGCGAAGAGGGCGGCGTCCAAGATGCGCGCTCTTCCTGAGGCAGCCCGGCCTTCGGCGGAGGCTCTGGAGCATGCCATCGCGGGCGATGACCTGTTCGGGGTCAAGGAGCTTCCGGACGTGTCAGGCACAGCGGTGCCCCGGGGGAAGAGTGCTCCCCTGACCGACAAGGAGAAGGTCCAGCGCCAGTACCGTGAGGTCACGAAATCGAAGGAGGGCTCCTCTGTCCTCGACGACCTCGGTGACCTCTGGGACACCCTCTTCGCGGACGAGGTCGCCCTCGATCCCGAGTACCAGGAAGAGGCCCAGCAGGGCTGGGCGGACCTCGATCGGGCCCCGGCGGCCACGGTCCTCGGCAAGCTGGCCGGCGCGGTCAGCGAGCACGCGGTCGGCGGCCCCGACCAGACCTCCGAGACCTGGATCGACGAGGCGTTCAAGGCCCACCGCAAGGGTGAGCCCGTCTCGGACATCTTCTACGAAGCGCTCTCCACCCCGGAGTTCTGGCTCGGCAGCGGGGCCTCCTTCGTGGAGGACCTCTCCGACATCGAGTACGCGGGCCTCATCGCGGAGACCGACGAGCTGGGTCGGGCAGTCCGCGACGAGCAGGGGGAGGTCGTTCTCGACAGCCCGGTGGACCTGCTCGGCAGGGCCTTCACGTTCACGGGCGACATGGTCAACATGGGGGTCGCTCCCCTGCGTGAGGCCTACTTCGAGGCGCTCTACGACGAGGACGCCGAGGAGCTGTCCAGCGCGGCCTACATGCTGGGCGGCGTCACCTCCTACATGGCCGGCACGCTCGGCACGCAGGACCCAGAGGTCGCCTGGAAGCGAATCCAGGAGTCGACCTTCGTCCCGTCGGTTGACAACGCGCTCACGGCCGTCAGGACCGCCCTGATCGAGTCCGAAGGAGACACCTCCGACAAGGACGTCATCGGCATGGCCGGCAGCATGCAGCTGGGCTCTGCTCAGAGCCGGGTCGGTGTGGGCGTGGGCGTGGACCTGGATGACCTGAAGATCTGGCTCCAGGTCACGGACGGAAAGGTCGTCGACCAGCTGGACCCGAAGGGGAAGCTCCGCGGCATCGTCGAGATGGGTGAGATGGACCCGGAGAGGGCCAACGAGCTGTTCGGCGAGCTGACTCTGGCTGAGCTGCCCACTCCGCTGTGGGTCACGGAAGACACCGCCGAGACCATCAAGCGGGTCTCGAAGAGCCGGTGGGAAGCGCGGGAGCGATTCGGTGGCGGTCACGTCGCCAGCGAGTTCCTCGGGCCCCTCCTTCATGCGGCGATGCACACCGAGGAGACGGACGCATCCGGGCAGACCTACCTGGCCCCCACGGCCCTGGAGAAGGCCATGCGCCTGTCCGGGGCGGCACAGGGGTGGTGGATCGAGCAGGACGTCGTTCCGCTGCCGATGCCCCTCATCGGGGCCCTCGACCTTCGCCGGATGTACCGGGCAGGCATGACCGGCGGCGGCGGCAAGATGCTGCTCAACAGCTTCGCCATGCCGGAGGCCAGCGTCGAGGCGTTCCTTACGCAGGACAAGAACACCTTCTGGGGCACGGGCAAGGCCAGCGACTTCGCAGCGTGGGCCACCGAGGAGATGGGGGCTGCCGGCTACGAGCCGATCCGCGACTTCGAGAACTCGACCTTCTGGTCTCGGTACGCCGGGTACATGGACATCCGGAACCCGATCGCAGCGAGCATGATGGGATTGCCGGTCATCGCCGAGCGGCTCCCGCAGAGCTTCATTCTGGGCGGGGGCGAGGACTCCCTCCTCTACCGGATGGCCGGCGTCGTCGGCGCGTGGCAGGACTTCAGGACGCCGTGGGAAGAGGCCGTCCTCCACACCGTGACCGCTCCGCTGGTTGTCGGGATGGAGGCCAAGGCGGCCATGGCGGGCACCCCCGGCTTCACCGACACTCGGGGCAAGGTCAGCGCTGCCTGGGCCTACACGACGTCGAGGGACGGGCTCAGCGCCTACCACGACGCGGTGGTGGGGTCCGTCCTTCGTCAGATTGACAACGGGACCTTCGACGTCAACGAGATGAGCCTCATGGGGGAGGAGGCGGCCAAGGAGGTCATCGAACAGCTCGGGCTCAACTGGTCTGACGTCACCGCGAAGCTGGCTGATCAGGTGGATCAGAACCGAGTGAGGGCGGCAGAGAACCTGGCTGAGGTCGCGGAGCGGCCGGGCAGGGCCCTGAAGGGCTCCGCCGAGTTCAAGCGTGTCCTGGAGGAGATCGCGGTTGTTGGCGCTGAGCGCGGACTGTCTGATGTCCAGCAGCTGGATGTGATTGGCGCCCTCGCGACCATCGCGCACGTTCTCGCCGACGACCCTGCGGTCCTGGACATCGAAAGCCCGGAGGACGTGTTCAGCCGCGTTTCCTTCGTCGCCAAGGAGCCGTCTGAGGTGCAGGACGACCTGGACCCGGCGCGCTTCATCATCCGCACCGATGCGGCCAAGGTCCCGTCTCCGCACGACGTGGATTTCTTCGGGCAAGAAGCCGGCGGGCTGGTCGATGCTGTGGGGCCCGGCCCGGTAAAGACTCTCGTAGAGATGTGGGAGGAACTCCAGGAGTTCGCCGTTCTCCTGACCGACGAGGATGTGGCGAAGGCGAAGGCCAAGAGGGCCCACCAGCGCCACCTCGACCGACAGCAGGAGCAGGCTCGGGTCGTGCGCGAAACGCTCGACGAGGTATCAGCCCGGGTCTGGCTCGACCCAGAGCACAAGCTTCACGAGAAGGCTGTTGCGGGGCGGCGCGTCCAGCAGGCTCTCAGCAAGGCCGGGCTCCCGCATACCCCCATCGACCCAGAGAAGGCCCCTCCATTGCCTGTGGGCGAGGTCGGGGAAGACTGGGTTCCGACCGCGAGAAGGATCGCGGCGTGGGCGAAGACCGACAAGCCGCTCCACAAGTTGCCGTGGGCGGAGACCAAGGTCTCCCTTGACCTCATCGAACCCCCGGAGGGGCCAGAAGGGCTGGCCTTGTCAGGCAAGCTCGGAACGCTCTCGGTGGCCTACGAAGGCAAGTCGTTCCAGGTGGACCTTTACTGGGAAGACCTGCCCATGCCCGAGCTGGCGCCCCACCAGATTCCTTCCGAGCAGTCGGCTGGGCGCAGCCTTATCGTGAAGCCCCAGTCGGCTGATCTATTCGACGACAGGTGGGGTCTGGCTGTGATGCTGGAGGGCATCTTCCGGGCCAGGAGGGAGTTCTCCGGCCGGGACCCGGCTTATATCGCGAACGTCGAGTTCGACCTCGAAAACCTCGCCAAGCCCGACAGAAGGAAGCTCCGCAGCCTCAAGCTGGAGGGCGTCCGGCTCGCTGGAGCTTTCGCCGACCCGGTCAACCCGAAGTCGACGATCCTTCTTGGGGCCGACGCCTTTGAAAAGCTCGCGAGGGACTCGTCGATGCGCGGGCAGCTGGAGCGAACGGCGACGAAGATCCGTCGAGTGTCGGAGGCAGCGGAAGACCCGCTGTCGGGTCACGGCTTCGGCGGCTTCGGCGGCGGCAAGGGCTCCAAGGCTCAGCTCCAGATGAGTTCGATGGCGGATGGTGCCTCCCTGGCGAAGGTCAGGATCACCAAGTCCGTCCGAGCCTACCTGGTGCATGATCCGGACGCCGATGTCTGGGTTGTGGCAGACGTGTTCAAGGGGTCGGCGCACGATGCCTCGGCGACCGACCTGGCGGACTTCGGCAAGAAGCACAACGGCGCCGGGTTCTCGAAGAGAGAAGGTGGCGCCAAGCCTCTGTCTGCCCTGGGCGGGACGAGGAACGGGCGAGTCGCGGACCAGCTCCTCACGTTCACCACCACCGCCGAGGCGGGCCGTGACGACCTTGAGCTGACGGCCCAGGCCCTGGACTGGCAGCGGACAGGTGGTGGTCCGCCTGAGTTCAATCGCCCCAACATGTCGCGCCTGGAGTACGACCTCCGGAAGAGCCTGCAGCCCAGTCGTGGGACGAAGACGAAGACGAAGACTCCCTTCTCGAAGATGTCCCGCGAGGACCGCGCCAGGTGGCAGGTCACAGCGGACCCAGACGAGTTCGGGACCGTCGCCATCAAGAAGGTGCTTGGTTCGATTCGCGGCCGATCCTTCCAGCGCTCCCAGGTGGACATCAGGAACACCGGGATCGAGAAGGTCTTGAGTGACCTGGCGGAACAGGGGCAGACGGAGATCGAGGTTTCCGACCTGCTCAGCATCGTCCGCGAGCGCCTGCCCATCCTGACTGTTCGCCCCATCGACGGGGCCTTCTACGCCCCATACGTCACCCCCGGCACTCGCGCCGAGGGGCACGAGATCCTTCTCGGCACCATCGAGCCCTTCGCGGAGATGGACAAGAAGTACGCCTACTTCGACCCGAAGCTGACTCTGGCTGAGTTCAAGAGGCTGGTTCGCGATCAGCTCGGGGATGAGGTTGCGGACGCCTACGACGGCTTGCTGCCCAGCGACTTCCGCGGAGTCTGGCTGAGGCCAGGCAAGGAGCTGGTGCTCGGGGCTGATGGGCTCCCCTCTCGGAGCAAGCACGCCCGCCCGGAAGATGCTGTCGATGTGGCGATGGCGAACACCCACTTCGGCGGGAGGGTCACGCCGGACCAGAGCCACCTCAATCTCGCCAGGGAGCCTCAGGCCTTCCACATCCGAGGGTGGTGGGAGAGGGACCCAGAGACGGGCGAGAAGGTCTACGTCCTTCACGAGGTCCAGTCGGACTGGGCGTCAAGGCAGTTCCACCTCGGCCCTCTCGGCTACGAGCCGGGCTCATCGGTCGACCGGCTGATGAAGCATCCCCTCCGGCAGCGCTGGACCGACATCGCGATCCGTCGCGCCATCCAGGCCGCCGTGGCTCGCGGCGCCACGGGCATCAAGCTGTCCAGCGGGGCAGAGGTGGCAGGCAGTCTCCGGGGAGACAGCACCCCGCTGTCTGGCATGCCGCACGAGATCAAGGGGGTCACCTTCACGAGGGATGGCGCCAAGTTCTACGTCGACAGTGTGGCCCGCGAGGGCGGTGAGGAGCCGGTCGGCTCCCAGTGGATGCCCAACCTGGAGGCCTCCCACATCTTCAGCCCGAAGCTTGCGGTGAAGCTGGTCGAGGTCGCTGAGACTGGGGTCTCCGCGACGGTCGCAAACCTGGAGCTGACAAGGCTCGACGACGGCAGGATCAAGGCTGTCCCGACCCACCCGTTGGGGCTCCTGATTCGCGGCGATGCCGAGAACATCAAGCGCTACGACCGCGAGTACATCACGGCCATGGAGCGGGCCGTCGTCGACATGAACGAGTTCCTCGATGCTCACGGCACGGGTGTCCAGCTCTCCAAGCCGGGGCGCAGGGATGCGGGTGGCGCCTTCCTCCACATCCCGCCCGAGGCGCGGGCCGCCATCGATGCGACCAACGTGGTCGACTACTCCGTAGTCACGGACCCGACGGAGGTGGCGGAAGCGCTCGTTACGGCCAAGAGCAGGCCCTACATGTACTCGGTGCTCAGGCGCTCGATTCTCGACAAGTTCGGGGCCGAAGCTGCGCCGACTGCCGACAAGCTGGCGGCCTTCCTTACGGGCAGGCCAGCTTCAGACTTCTCCGACCTCGGGATGAAGCCGCCGCCTGATTCGGCGGAGGCCTACGGTGAGATCCTCAAGGCCGTCAAGAAGTTCGAGGGCACGATGGGCAGGGCGGCGAAGAGGCTGCCCGAGATCGCGAAGCAGCTGCAGACCGACCTCGTCGATGACCCAAGCACGGCGACCACCCCAGGAGACGCCATCGCGCTGACCCTGTCCGAGGTCGACAGGTTGGCGACGAAGGCGTCCGAGTCCTCCCTGTCCAAGAATGCGAAGAAGAAGCTCGTTGGTGAGCTTCGCGGCTACAAGTCGGCCTCTGTGGGGTCGGAGAAGGCTCTCGCGGGGCTTGTCTCCAAGCACGCTGCCTCTCTCGACATGGAGACGGCTGAGGCTCTCAGGTCCGCAGTCGGTGATGCCGGGCTGAAGGCCGAGGTCCCAGACCCCACGGAGGGGGCTGACCCACGGGCTGAGTACAACGAGAAGCTCACGACGGCGCTGGTCGCGAACCTCGCCTGGCTGCGAGAGGTGGCTGTCCAGCAGCTCTTGCCCCAGGTTCCAGGAGAGGAGCCCTCCGTCTCACCGCCGGCTGGCGTGAAGATGGACGAGATCCTCTCCAGCGACGTCCTTCACCTGCTCTCGACCCAGTACGAGATGGTGGACGGGAAGATGGTCCCCTTGGAGGTGCCGATCATCCGGCTCCTCGCCGAACTCAGGAGTCGGGACCGGCAGTTCGCGACCAGGGTCGCGTCCTCTTCCGGCAGCGCAGTCAAGCCTTTCACGGAACTCGCTGCCGGCGCGCGGCTTCAGTCTCCAGACTTCGCCGACCCGGGCCAGATCACGCTCCGTGACGCTCAGGAGGAGATCGCGCTCCGGTACAGCTCGGACGGCGACATTACCAGTGAGAATCACGTCCGGGGGACGAGCCAGTACGGGGAGGACTCCTCGTACTGGGGGATTCCTGTAGACGCTCTGAGTGAGGCCGGGGTGACCAGTCCAGCGTTCCGGGACTGGTTCCTGGCGGACGTGACGGTCGACCCCGTCGAGGGCACCACCCGGCGCCAGTTCCTCAGGTCGGGTCTGAAGCTCCGGGAGAGGGTCTTCTGGCAGAGCCTGAAGAAGGCCGGCCGCAACGGTGGCGCCAACGCCTTCCTGGAGCTTGTAGTTGCCGACCCCGAGGTCAAGGCCCGCCTCCTGGAGGCCCTCCGGTACGGGGTGACCGACACCGAGAGGGGCTGGATCGACTGGGTGGAGAAGGCCCTGACCGACATGCAGCCGCTCCCGCCTGAGGCAGCGGTGAGGGAATTCCCCACTGAAGCCTGGCACCAGAACTGGGCGCCGACAGGAAACGCCGGGTACACCGGGTCCATCTGGCCGCCAGCCTTCAACAACCCGAGCCCCGGTCGGGCCTGGGTGGTGAGCCTGAAGGATGGATGGTCTCCCTACGCTGCGTGGAAGGGGCGGTATTCCACCCACAGCTCGGCCCATCTGGTGTCGCTTGAACAGCTCACCGACGCGGTGGGTGGAGACCTGGAAAGCGCCTACGGGACCTACGGCGCGATGTATCTGCGACGTCGGGCCACAGCCTCCACGCTGTGGGTCTTCGGTGAAGGTCCCTCCGCGTCGGCCACCTGGATGCCGGCCCTGGACGGGGTGGGCCCGCTCCTGTTCGAGTCCGCAGACCAGGCGAACGCTGCCGCAGCCCTGGTGAGGGTCGATGACCGAGACTCGTTCGCGGAGATGACCCGGCCGATCAACAAGCTGCACTACAAGTACGACGGGGAGTTCGACGCCCGGCACGTCGCGCACTCCAGGGGCGGGCCCATCAAGGTCGGGCTGCCTGACGGCTCCAGCGTCGATGCCATGCTCCTGTCGGAGGTCCAGTCAGACACCTTCCAGAGCCTGAAGCACTGGCGTCGTGGCAAGGGTCTCAAGAAGAAGCAGAGCCGCGCACCCCTGACGGAGCCCGAGTTGGGTGCGATGAATACGGCACTCGGACGGCAGGGTAGCGACTACTGGGGACGGACGACAGAAGCTGAGGCAGCCCGCCAGGCCCTGGAGATGGCGTACTTCAGGGAGTGGGTGCGGGTCACCTCGATCCTGGTGGCGGAAGCCGCCATTGAGGAGGGCTATCGCTGGATCGCTACGTCGGGCCCATGGGGGCCCGGGACTGCGAGCTTCGCGGCCAAGGGCATCTTGGAGCACGTCTCGATCGAGCCGGGCACGGGAACCTACGAGGCCCGCCACGGAGAGGCCTCCTACAGTCTGGACAAGAACCTGGACGCCTCGCGCCTGGAGACCAGAACCAAACGGGGCCGCAAGGGCATCGAACACTTCTACGGGCCCGAGGCTGTCGAAGCGTTCGGCGTGGCGAGGTATCTCGCCAGCGAGACCGTCTCCTTCAGGGCAGGCGACGACGGCCCCTCCCCCGGAGAGGCCAAGCTGGCAGCCTGGGCCGGAGCGGCAGACACCGCTACCCAGGGGGTCTACGACTTCACCCAGCAGTTCCTCGCCGCTGCCGCTGACCTCGACAGTGCGGTCGTGACCGACCTCCCACCCCAATGGCAGGCGCTCCTGGGCGCTACGGGCGCCAGGGCCGTCAGGCTCTACCCGCACCTGGGGCCAAGGAACCTGGCGTGGGCAGGGGACGCACGCCCGCACGCCCGCACATTCGACCTGACCCTGGACCCGGATGGTGGCGGCACTCCGCTGGGCACGTTCGCGCTGGCTGCGTACTACAAGCGGAACTCGTTCCTGCTGACGCTGGCGATGTCTCCGGCCGCTTGGACCGACCTCGACGGCGCCCGGGCCCCCTACAACCGCCCCGTCAAGATGGGGGAGACCCCTGAGGGCGACGTCATCGTGGCGGTCGATGTCGGCATCGACTCCGGTGGGGAGTGGATCATGGGGTCATACACGGCCGCCACCGAGACGGCCAGCTGGTTGACAACCACTGGGCTGGAGGACGTTCAGAAAGGCCGCCAGGAGTCGGTGGTCACCGCCGTTGATGAGGCCCGTGCTCAGGCCGCCACCGTCTTGGGTGAGGACGTTCACAACAGGGGTCTGTCTATCGTTCGCGTCAACGAAGGTGACTCGGCCCATTCGCAGCGCGCTGTTCGCGACACCTACGCAACCCAGCTGCCGGCCGCGGTCTCCGAGCTGATCGGCGCCAAGCCGACCCATGGCATCCCGGCTGGTGGGAGCGGCGACTTCAGCCCCCTCCTTCAGGTGGGCGTGACGTCTCTCGCGCAGATGAGCGACCTCATCAGCTGGCTCCGACTCTCCCCCGAGGCCAGGGCGGAGGAGGCCGCAAAGGCCGACACCTGGCACCTGACGCCTCAGATCCAGACGGTGGTGGCTCGCCTCTACGACTCCTACACTGGGGAGTTCAAGGAAGTCCCAACGACGCTCAACGATCTCCCTCTTTTGAGGGCGGATCGAGCCATCGTGGCCGACACCATCATCAACGGCACCAAGGAGGTGGAGGCACTCGCCGTCGAGCTGGGGATGTCCGAGTCGGCGATCAGGGCAGTCATCGACTACATCAACTCGAACAGGGACCTCCGCCGCAGCCGCGAGGTGTCTCCGGAGCAGGCTGCTCGCTTCCTGCAGAGGATTGCGGAGCGGAATCCCAGCCTCGACCTGGAGACAGACAACGTCTCCGGGTTCGTCGCGCTGCATGCCCACGCGCGAGCCAAGACGGACCTTGACGCCATCATCATCCAGCATGGCACCGGGCCGGTGGCCCAGGCCGCCGTGGAGCTGCTCCTAGCTCACGGCGTGAACAGGAACACGCCGCGCGCCGCGATCGACATCCTGACGTCGCTGCTCGCAGACCCCAACCTGAATCAGCGCTCGGACGCCATGCGCTCCGTGCTCGCTTACGTCGAGGCCACCTACCATCCGGACCACACCCCGCCCCCCTTCGATCTCGCCACGGACGTGGAAGCGCCCTTGGCGTCTATTGGAGATGACGCGCTCCGGGAGCGCCCCGGACTCCTCTTCGAGAGCATCGCCACGGAGAACCCCCAGTTGGGGATCTGGCTCGCCAAGCAGGTTGGCGGCGAGATGACCTTCGACCGCGTGACCGGGGGCCTCGGTGAGGTGATGCTTTGGGAGGTCACGGACGAGGTCAGGGAGGCGTACTTCAACCGGAAGACCATCGACCTGGGGCCAGAACAGCCTGCTGGGACCTTGCCGACACCCGCCCCCTCCTCCGCCAGGTTGTCCGCGCAGCAGTTGGCCGACCTGCAGACCTTGCAGGCCGCTGTGGGGGTCGCCAACAAGGCGCTCAAGGATGCCCAGCGCAAGGGTGTTGGGGTCGACCGTGAGGTCGAACTCTACCGGAAGTTGGCTGACGCGAAGAAGGCGGTGACCAAGGCCAAGGAGGGGCAGCGGTCCAGCCGGGCTGTAGAGGATCCACATCCGATGAGGGGCCCCGGGGGCGTCGTCGAGAAGGCTGGGCGCCAGATCCCGCTCTTCCAGCTGGAGTACGGAGCCACCTTCACTCTGGACGACCTGCGGCTTCTGGTTGCGGTGGCTCGGAAGGGCGACCTGCAGACCCTGCTTCACGAGCTGGGTCACGTCTTTCACATCCTCATGGGACCGGAGTGGGAGGCGGCGGCCGCCCGAGTGTTCAACAGCCCGGAGGACAGCGACTACGTCGAGGGCATGACCAACCTCACGCGGGACCCGAGGGTGGTGAACGGGAAGGTCGTGTACGGCGGCGGCAGGGAGCGGTTCGCGAACGGCTTCCCGCAGTGGGTCAGGACCGGGCTCGCAAGCAGCGGCCAGCGAGCGAATCTCTACCGGAAGGCGCAGAGCAAGCTCCGACGAGTCCAGGCCCTGCGGAAGTCGTTCTCGTGGTCCGAGACTGGACTGCTCGACGGCCTCTACACCATCATCGGAAAGAAGCCGCCGGAGGGCATCGACCCCGCCATCAGGCAGAACCCCCGAACGCGGGATCCGCTGGAGAACCCCGCCGCGGACAGGTTCTTCGACGGCTGGCTCAGGCCCGACCAGTACCTGAAGCGCCAGGCCGAGATGGTGACGATCGGCGACCGCGAGACCACCAAGTCCCGATTCCCGGGCGCGATCGTCGGTGACGTGGTCACCGTAGGCAAGGGGCGGGAGGCAGCGAGGGCCGAAGTCAGGCGGGACGTGATCCTTGCCGAGATGGGTGGCGGAGCACAGCCCGCAGAGCCGCATCGCCTGCCCGGCCTTGGCCTCCGTCCGGGGGAGAAGCTGGGCGTAGACGAGGCCGTGGCTCGCGCCATCGCCTTCACTGCCGTCCAGCAGGTCCGTCAGAAGTTCTCCGACATCGAGACGGTCTCGATGACGCTCCGGACCGTTGTGCCGGTCGCGCGAGCGCAGCACATCTACGACTCGATGGACGAGGCGTTCCGGACGGTGGCCGGTTTCGCGATCAGGGACATCAACAAGTCGATGGTCGAGGACGGTGGCGACGGCATCGTGCTCACGCCCCAGCAGCAGGCTGGAGTAGCGAACCTGGCCTCCCTTCTGGCGCGCGAACCCCTCGGACAAGGGGTTGACCGCAGGCTTCTGGAGCCGGACTCTGACCTCAGCACCATCACCTCCGATGAGCTTCGCTCCCTGAGGGACGCCTACATCGACATCAACGCCGGGATTGGCGGGCACAGGGCTCGCCGGGCGGAGAAGATCCCCCACTCTGTCGGTGAAGCGATGTGGGCTGCGGTCAAGGGGCTCGCCAACGGGCTCGCCGGGAAGGACAGGTACAGGCTTGTCGACGAGGTCGTGCATCAGATCCGCACCACGTTCGATACCAGCTACGGGTCCCCCGACGACTACCTTGCCCCCGAGGTGGCTGAGGTGATCCGTGAGACTCGTCGTGAGCTGGCCCAGGCCCACAGCGACGTCCTCAGGCACATCAACGCCTTCTACGCCGCGGCCAAGGGCGGCCCCAGGCCGGACATTCGGGAGATGTACAGCAGCCTGCTGGACGTTCTGACCCCGCCCGCCTCTCCTCCGGTGAAGGACGCGCTTCTTGGCTACCTCGCGGCGCTCGCGAACAGCAAGAAGGGCGCGAGCCACCTCCTTCGTCCTGGGGTGGCCGGTGAGTTGACGTCGATCTTCGACGAGATGGGTGGACTGTCCTCCGAGGAAGCCAGGGCGCTGGCTGCACTGGAGGCGCACCGTCGTGCCGAGGACGGCATCCCGGATGAGGTCCTCGCGGACGCCCTCAGGGTGATCGAGGCGGGCCTGGAGCGTCGCTACACGGCCATGGAGATGCGCGCGAAGGCTCTGGCACTGGCTGTGGCCGGCTCCGACGACGCCAACGTGCTCGTCGGCCTCCAGATCTCCGACTACTTCACCCTCCCAGAGGACGCATGGCGCGATGTCGGCGGGCGCCGAGCCATGGCCCCATCGAAGGGCCTCTACGACCTGTTCTACGGGGGTGACTGGGGAGGTGTGTTCGCGTGGGCCGAGAATCGCGGCCTCTCGACAGCCGGCGTCGGCGAGATGGCTCAGGCGAAGACTGCCGGCGACCGCGCCAAGGCTGTCAAGGCTGCAGTCAGGGACATCAGGTACGACCCGGCCACCAGGCTCCTGGAGATGTTTGTCCGGCTCCGGGCTCTGGAGATCATGGAGTCCTTCCCGAAGAAGCTCGCCAGGCTCGGGCTGCCTGTCGAGCAGGGCGCGCTGACCGAGAGGTTCGGCCTCAAGAGCGGGGACCCGCTGTGGTCCCCTGACGACTCCGACCCTGTCACCTTCGGGACCGGGGGAGCGATCGACAGGAGCGAGTACTACCGCAGGGTCCTGCACTACATCCGGCTGGCGACCTCTTGGAAGGACAAGCTGCTCATCAACAAGAGCCGCCGGGGGATCCTCAGCAGGCCACACGCTCCGCAGTCTGGTCGGATCCGGAAGGACAGCCCTGGCTATGCTGGGGTTGAGCCGGGAGAAAGTTCAGCCAGTTTCCCGGAGTACAAGAAGGCTCCCAGGTGGTGGCCGCGGGACAACTTCAACCGCGTTCACGACATGCAGGCCTACACGGACGCGATGTCCATCCTCGGGCGCTGGGGCTTCAAGCTCGGCAAGGGTGCCGACTGGGTCATCTACACCTTCCCGGACGGCACCCAGGCGCACGTCCCGCAGATGGTCGTGGAACAGCTGGACGACGCCATGTCCCAGGTGGCCCGGGTGGGCACCAAGTACGACTCGGCACAGGTCTCGGCACGGGAGCTGGGAGACACCGTCGGCACGTCTCTCGCAGGGCCGCCCTCGTCGGAGCCGCGGCCCCTGCATGGCAGGAGGAAGCGCGCACGGCGGAGGAAGTCCCTCCAGAACGGCCTCAGGCGGGCAAGGCTGACAGAGCCGGGCACGAGCGCTCCGCTGCAGAAGGACAAGGAGTACTCGGCGGCTGACGTCCTGATGGGCGGTGACTTCTCGGACCCGGCTGACGCCAACCTGGCTGTGTTGCTGGCCGGCGTGCTCGATGCCTCCGGGACCAGGTTCGTCTTCACTGAAGACCTCGTGCCCTACGCCCCGTCTACCGACCCCATCGAGGCGGTGAAGATTGTCCCTGGCCTGTTCAACCAGGAGACCAACGTCATCGCCCTGCGCTACACGGCCGACCCGTGGCTCCTGCTTCACGAGTCCACTCACGCCGCTGTCAGGACCTGGGTGAACGACGTCACGGTGGACGAACACCCGGAGTCGGCCCGGCTCCTGAACCGCTTGACGGAGATCTACTACCACGTACAGGCTGAGTCGAAGGGGGCTGGCTTCTACGGCCTGACGAGCATGGACGAGTTCCTCGCCGAGGCCTTCTCCAACCGGCACTTCCAGCGCCACCTGGACAGGATGCCTTCGCCTGAAGCGGGCTCCGTCGGTGACCCGCCCACCATCTGGACGAGGTTCGTCGACACCCTGCGCGAGATCCTTGGTCGCATGGTGGGGCGCCAGCCGGAGCGGTCCGTCCTTCAGGATGTGCTGGAGACCGGAGCAGAGCTGTTCGAGCACGGCGCCGAGCCTCAGGAGGGCCACTTCTCCGTGTACGGACACATGGACGACGTCCTCGGGGAGGGCACCCTCTTCGCGGAGCCTGGCGAGACAGGGGGCCGCGGCGTCGGGCCCAGCATCGGTGGCGGCATCGCGGCCGTTGTCGAGACGCTGTGGAACCTCTTCCCGCTCACGCCAGCGAAGATCAAGATGGGCGTCACGGTGGGGCCGATCATCCCGAACCCGGCCTACTTCCTGGTCAACGCCATCGGCATGATCTGGCAGACATACCAGCGGGCCGGGCTCGCGACCGTCGCGAGGGCCACCTTCCGTCACCCGGTGTTCGCTGGAGCCGTAGCGAAGCGTCTCTGGGGAATGGGGGAGCGTGGCCCCGGCGCCTACATCATCACGGAGTCATACGGTCCGCTGTCGGCGGACGCTGTCGCAGACATGGCGCGCAGTCACGGGCTCTCGTCCTCCCACATCACCGCCGAGGCGGGCCGCTCCCTTGCTCGCGAAGTGAGGGCGATGAGCGGCGGCTTCTGGCGCCAGATGATGGAGGCGCCGGAGCGCTGGCAGGGCCTGCTCATGGAGTTCGCGCAGGCGATCGACAACTACTGGCGGATCGGCATCTTCGTCGACGGCCTGAAGGAGGGCCGCTCTGCACAGGACGCAGCGGCCCGCGCCCGGGACGCCGGCTTCGACTACAGCGACCTGACCGATCGCGAGAAGGTCATCCTCCGCAACACGATCATCTTCTACTCCTTCGCGAAGAAGAACGCAGAACTCTTCTGGCAGACGGCAGTCAACAACCCCAGCCGCCTCATGGGACAGCTCCGGCTCGCGAAGGGCGTGAACGAGACCATGTTCTCCAACGAGGAGGAGCTGATCGTCGAGGACTACTACAGGCTGCGCCCGTTCCTGGCGGCAGCGAAGTCGGAGATGAACGCCCTCTCTGGTGGCTACGTCGGGCACATCTCCCCCAACTTCCCCATCGGGGATGCCGTCCAGCTGCACCTCGACATCCTGCAGGTGCTCACCGACGAGGACGCGCAGCGCGGGTTGGCGAGCAGGATCGGGCCCTGGATTGCCTGGCTCCCGGTGTTCGCCACGAACACCGACCTGTTCTTCGGGAAGGACCTCGACAGCTGGAACATCGTGGACCCGTGGTTCGTGGAGTGGGACCGGGCCATCACGGGCGGCATGATCGTGGACTCGATCCTTGACGTGCGGGTCGAGCACTCCGACGATCCCTCCAGGTGGCCCAGTCCAGAGACCCCGTGGGTCTACCGAACCTACAACGGCAAGTCGTGGTGGGCCGTCAAGAACCTCCTGTCCGGGGTGCCAGGCATGGGGCGCAACTACTCGACCGTCCAGTCCCTGGAGCGCGCCGACGAGCCCGTCAGCGAGTTCCTCCGCGAGGGGGCGATGGCCCTCCGCGAGGGGGAGCCGGCGGTAGCTCACTACTGGCTGACCCAGGGAGGGCCTCTCGTGTGGTGGTGGGACGTGACCCCCATGACGACCCCGCCACAGATCGACTTCCAGGGCGGCGACAGCTTCACCCACCGTCCCGGCATCAGCCGCGCCCAGGAGGCCTGGGGTATCGCTGGCATCCGCCCCGTCCTGCTGAAGGACCCGCAGGTCAAGGCTTCCCGCTTGCGCGATGAGGGGATGCGTGAGATGGAAGAGGAGATCCGCCGCGGAGAGCGGCAGTCCGTCTTCGGAGAGTAGACCTTGGCCTCGACCCGACACTTCCGCCGTCTCCTCTACGACCTCGCCGGGGCGGTGACGGATACGTCGATGAACGTGGACGGGTCCTCGACCGCGGTCGTCTTCCACAGCCCGGTGGGGCGCGGCCAGACGATGCAGATCGACAGGCTCGTCTTCGTCATCGAGTCCACGGGAATGGACTGGTCCACGTCCGAGATCCAGGACTTCGGTGCGGTGGGTGCGGCTCTCGGGACCGGGGTCACCTGCACGCACCTCCAGGGCACCTTGACCACCGACATCTTCCTCGAAGCGGTCCAGTCGATGGCGGACTTCTACCGCTACATCGACTCCGACTCTGTCGTGAACCTCGTGGACGGCGTTGCAGCCGGCACAGACACCGTCACCTTCGAGGTCACCCTCTCTCCGCCAGCCTTCCTCAAGCACGAGTACGCGAGAGCGACAGCGCAGGACAACATCGCCTGCAAGGTGAGCGACGACCTCACATCTCTCACCGATTTCAAGGTCTTCGCTGTTGGCACCCTCCTCCAGGTGGAGGACGGGCTCGGCCGATGAGAGCGCATCCCTCTCCCCTGCTACGTGCTATCTTCGGCGCGTAGAACCCCGACATCCTCCGAGCAGGAGCACTCCCATGCCTACCCCCGCAGAACTCCGTGACGGTCGCAGCTTCGACACCCCCGTCCTCCAGACCCTCGGTGGCACGACCATCGCGCTGGGCGGCGCGAGCGCGATCACCGCGGCCTCCT